>Ga0187892_10000302_pt1 | contig 130913 bp, 102 predicted proteins | sample MA1701073metaG_FD_139345 | JGI IMG/M metagenome (GOLD analysis project Ga0187892, IMG submission 139345) | Bio-ooze microbial communities from a basaltic lava cave in the Kipuka Kanohina Cave System on the Island of Hawaii, USA - MA170107-3 metaG ... | reverse complement strand
GTCGCCGTGGTCCAGGTCGGCGAGGGTGCGGGAGACCTTCAGGATGCGATCGTAGGCGCGGGCACTCAAACCCATCTTCGTCATGGCGTGCTCGAGATGCCTGCGCGAGTCGTCGTCAATCTCGCAGTGCTGGCGGATGAGCCGTGGGGTCATCTGGGCGTTAGAATAGATCTTCTCACCGCGGAAGCGTTCCTGCTGAGTCCTCCGGGCGGCGGTGACGCGCTCGCGGATTTCCGCCGATCCTTCGCCCGGCGGCTTTCCCGCCAGATCGGTATACTTCACGGCCGGCACTTCGATGTGGATGTCGATGCGGTCGAGCAGCGGACCGGAAATCTTTGAGACGTAACGCTGGATCATCGTCGGCGTGCACGAGCATTCCCGTGAAGTATCGCCAAAGAAGCCGCAGGGGCAAGGGTTCATCGCGGCAGCCAGAGTGAAGCGAGCCGGGAATGTGAGCGAGGCGCTGGCGCGCGCGATGGTGACCTGGCCGTCTTCCAAAGGTTGGCGCATCACCTCAAGCACGTTGCGCGCAAACTCTGGCAGCTCATCCAAGAACAGAACTCCACTGTGAGCCAGCGAGACTTCCCCAGGCTTCGGGACGACGCCGCCACCAATCAGCCCGGCATCGGAGATCGTGTGGTGGGGCGAGCGAAACGGCCGCCGGCTGACCAGGCCTGCACCTTCGCTCAAGACGCCGCTCACTGAGTGAATCTTGGTCGTCTCGATGGCCTCTTCAAAAGTGAGCGGTGGAAGGATGGTCGGGAGGCGTTTGGCGAGCATGGTCTTGCCTGAACCGGGCGGACCAATCAGAAGGATGTTGTGCGCTCCTGCCATGGCCACTTCCAACGCGCGCTTGGCCGAGAACTGGCCTTTCACGTCGCGAAAATCAACCGAATAGGCCAAGGCCTCGCTGAGCAGCGACTGCGGGTCGACCTGCAGGGGATGGAACTCGCCTGTCTGGTTGATGAAGTCCAGCACTTGTGGCAGGGTCTTCATTCCGTAAACGGCGATGCCATTCACTACAGCGGCTTCGCGGGCATTATGCTCGGGCAGCACCAGGTTTCGGATGCCCTTCTGCTGCGCCGCAACCGCGATGGAGAGCGCTCCCTTTACAGGCCGCAGACCTCCATCCAATGAGAGTTCTCCCAGAAACAGGTGATCGTTCAGATCTTTCTTGAGGAGCGTTCCGTTCGTGCCCAGAATGCCGACCGCCATCGGCAAATCGAAGGCGGATCCTTCCTTTTTGATATCTGCGGGAGCCAGATTGACGGTGATGTTCTGGAACGGGTAGTCGAGACCGCAGTTCTTGATAGCCGCTTTGATCCGCTCTTTGCTTTCCTTGACAGCGGCATCGGGCAAGCCGACGGTTAGGAAATTGCCGAGACCCGCCGAGACATCGACCTCTACCTCCACCAGGTAGGCGTCAATGCCGTAGACAGCCGCGCTGAGCGCTTTGAAGAGCATTGTCTTTCGGGCTTCTGAGGTCTGAAAAGTGGGCCAAGCTTAACAGGTTTTCCTGTGCAGATAAAGTGGTCGCTTGATGCCATGGGGCAGACAACAGGAGCGCGACGGTTTGACTGTTGCGACCCAGGCGGGCTCGAGCAGCAGAAACAATCTCAAGTTTCGAACCTCAAATCTCCCTGCTGCGAGTTTGCCTCGAATCCGGTTGTTTCACCTCTGAAGTCGTGCCTATAATCTGAGCGCCTTTCAGAGAACCGACGCAGTGCCAGCCGTTCCCGTCTCTATCTACGCTGAGGATCTATGAACCAGCCTGCCACCTTGGGAGAATTAAGCAACACTCGCTGGGGAAGTCCTGCCCTGCGGATGCGCACCGTGAAGGACGAAATGCGGGCGAACCTCATCCGCAAGCTGGAGAAGGGCGATCCGTTGTTCCCAGGAATTGTCGGGTTCGAAGATTCCGTTATCCCGCAGGTGGTCAACGGCGTTCTTTCGAAGCACAACATGATCTTGCTGGGCTTGCGTGGACAGGCCAAGTCGCGCATTCTGCGTTCACTGACGGACTTGCTGGATGACGCTATTCCTGTCATGGCCGGCTGCGAGATCAACGACAACCCGTTTGCACCCGTGTGCCGCTTTTGCCGAGCCGCACTGCGCGAAAAGGGCGACGACAGCCCTATCATGTTTCTGAACCGGACCGATCGCTATGTCGAGAAGCTGGCGACGCCCGATGTGACCATTGCCGACATGATTGGCGATATCGACCCCATTCGCGCCGCCCGCGGCGGCTTGAATCTGTCAGACGAATTGACCATTCACTACGGTTTGCTGCCCCGTTCCAATCGCGGCATCTTCGCCATCAACGAACTGCCCGATCTGGCCGGCAAGATCCAGGTGGGGCTCTTCAACATCTTGCAGGAAGGCGATATCCAGATCAAAGGGTATCCGATTCGATTGCTCCTGGATGTGGCCATGGTCTTCACCGCCAACCCCGAGGATTACACGGCCCGAGGAAAGATTGTCACACCGTTGAAAGACCGCATTGGCTCCGAGATTCGCACGCACTACCCCGAGTCTTTGGAGCAAGGCATGGCCATTACCCGCCAGGAGGCCTGGACCCAGCGGCATGAAGATGGCCGGCTGGTGATTCCGGAGTACATTCGGGAGGTGGTCGAAGGAGTTGCCTTTCACGCCCGTGAAGACAAGAAGGTCGACAAGCGGTCGGGTGTCAGCCAGCGCCTGCCCATCACGACGCTGGAGAACGTTGTCTCGAATGCCGAGCGCCGCGCGATAGTCAACCAGGAACCAAAGATCGTCCCTCGCATCTGCGACGTTTATGCTGCCTTGCCCTCCATGACTGGCAAGATTGAACTGGAGTACGAGGGTGAGCTGAAAGGCGCCCAGAGCATTGCCCAGGAGCTGGTGCGCGCTTCGGTGAAGCAGGTGTTCTCCCGCAGTTGTTCTGGAGTGGATTTCCAGCAGATTGTCGACTGGTTCGACCTGGGTGGTAGTTTGAAGCTGTCGGACACGGCTTCTGCTGCGGACACCTTTGAACAGCTTCGCTCAATTCAGGGTCTAGTGGAAAAAGGGTCGACACTCGGTTTGAAAAAGAAGGATGAACTGGCATTGGTGGTTTCGGCCTGCGAGTTCATTCTCGAAGGCCTGCATGCGGTGCAGAAAATCAGCCGCAGCGAGGAACGCGGCTACTTTGCACCGGAAAAGAAGCGCGCGGAGCCGTTTTTTGACGACAAACCGGGACGAGCCAGAAAGACGTACAACTGAAGAGTCGGTTCGACCTCTGGCAAGTTGCTGAAGAACTCTCTGGACAGGAATCGAGTCGCCGCTTGCTCCCGCGCGCGCTACTGGCACCATTTTTGCTTCCGTGCAGGCTTCTTTGGTTTTCGAGTTTTTCGACATCCTGCCAGAATCCACTGTCTAGCCTCAAACATGGACCTTCAACCTTGGACCTTGGACTCGAATGAGATCCATTAAGTACTCCAAATTTACCGGCCTGGACTGGGACTCGCTCAGCCTGGAAGACCTGCTCGGCAGGCTTTCCGACTATCTTCTGCAAAGCGGCTTCAGCCGCGACGACTACGGTTACTCTCAAGCAGGCGCTGGCCACAACCTGCAAGATCTTCACGATGTCATTCTCGATGCGCTTCTGAACGAAGGACTGATCCCCAGCGAGCTGATGGAGAAGCTGCAGCAGCTTTCGCCCGAGGAACAGCAAGCAAAACTGTCTGAGCTTGTGCAGGCCTTGATTGAAAAGCTGCTTCAGGAAGGCTACATTTCCTTTTCAGATGAATCGGTCTCCGAACAGGAAAGTGAGAGCTATCCAGGAGAGGGTTTTGAGGACTTGGAGGCCGGGCAGGTCCGGTTCGAACTGACCAACAAGAGCCTCGACTTTCTGGGATTCAAAGCGTTGAAAGATCTTCTGGGATCTTTGGGCAAGAGCCACCTGGGGCGGCACGACACTCGTGACCTCTCCAGCGGGATTGAAACCAGTGGAGCTTCAAAGCCCTATGAATTTGGCGACACGTTGAACCTGGATGCCAGTGGCACGCTGCTGAACGCCGTAGCCCGTGAGGGTTTGGGAGTGCCGTTGAACGTCGACTACAAGGACCTGACGATTCACCAGACCGAGTACCAAAGCTCCTGCGCCACAGTGCTGATGCTGGATTGCAGCCACAGCATGATTCTCTACGGGGAGGATCGCTTCACACCCGCAAAGCGCGTTGCCATGGCTCTGTCGCACCTCATCCGCACTCAGTACCCCGGCGATACACTGCAGCTGGTGCTCTTCCACGACTCTGCCGAGGAGGTACCCCTCAGCCAGCTTGCGAGGGTTCAGGTGGGCCCCTACTATACAAACACACGTGAAGGGTTGCGGCTGGCCCAGCGCATTCTCGCCCGTCAGCGCAAAGACATGAAGCAGATCATCATGATCACAGATGGCAAGCCGTCTGCTTTGACTCAAGAAAACGGCCGCATCTACAAAAATGCCTTCGGGCTGGATCCGCATGTGGTCGGCGAAACCATCAAAGAAGTTGCCAACTGCCGGAAGGCCGGAATCATGATCAATACCTTCATGCTCGCTCGCGATCACGAACTGGTAAGCTTTGTAAAAAAAGTGACCGAAATCTGCCGCGGAAAGGCGTATTTCACCACTCCGTACACGCTGGGGCAGTACCTTCTCATGGACTACATGCAAAAGAAGGTGAAGACGATTCACTGAGATGAGACTTGAGGCTTGAGGCCTGAGACTTGGGGCCTGAGGCTTGAGGCCTGAGACTTGGGGTCTGAGTCGGTCTCTGGCCTCAAGAAGGATCGTTCCGGCGCCTCGCTCGAAAATACGTTACTGATCTACAACAAGCGCAGCATTAGGCTCCAGCCGCTCGTGCCCTTCCTTTGGGTGTGTCAGTCTTGTCGTCCGACGGAGCAACCTTCCGGGTCAAAGACAAAATCGCTGAGCCGATCAACCAACCACCTAGTGTCACCACCGGAATTGCCAGAAAGAGGTGGGCTCCCACGTGCAACCATGTCTTCCCGTCGGCACCTCCGCTGTATTCAGGAAGACTAAAAATGTTGTCTCGGGTAGTCACAATGGCCAGAACAACGGCCGCAGCTGTGAACGCGTGGGCCACAAGGGTCTGAATGGCAACGAGCGGCAGGAGTTGCTTGTAGCTGCCGAAGCTTCGTGTATGCACCAGGATCGAAAGGATGACGAGTCCTAACAACCAGGCTGCTGTCAAACTGAAGTACTTGACACTTGACGTCGAGACGCCGGCCAGCGACAACGCCAGCCTGGCCAAGCCAACAACGAGGATGAATCCCAAGATAGGCCCTTGGAACTGCACATACTGCGAGACAGTCTTGCCGTAGATCGTCATGGATCGTCTCCTTGTCGAGAGGAATGGAAGCGTGAAAGGGATGTTATCACCAAACGCAGCAGGCAAGGAAAGGGAAAGTGAGGCCGGCGGACCGTCCAAATGGAAGAATTCATGGACGACAAGAATGGCCCAGTCGGATCATCTCACCCATGGTGTGCCGTCTTGTCAACCCGTCGACAGCAAACAGCGGCAACCGATGACCCGCGGCAACACTCAGGGCCTAATCTCGCATGGGGGTTGCCGCGTCAGACCACCTCTGCTTCAGGGTGGCGCCAGGGTTTCCGGTAGGGGCGCCGCAACAGCTTGTTAGCTTCGTCGTCACCCACGACACGTTGCTTCGCGGCATCCCACGTCATCGTCCGGCCCAGCTTCAGCGAATTGTTGGCCAGAATGCAGCTCGCTGTAGAGATGTGCCCCTCTGCGATGTCGGCCACGGGCTTACCCCGAGAAGCGATGGATCGCAACAAGTCCTGCATGTGATGCCGGATGGCTGGAGCAACGTGGGTTTCCAGATCCTTTTCGGTCTTGTCTTCGACGTACTCTTCCAGCTCGTACTTGACGTCGCGGTGCACCGGCTGGCCGTTGCCCAGCGGAGTAAAGTCATAGCTCATCACGCTTAGCTTGAGTGTGCCTTTGTCCCCATAAAGCGTAGCCCCCCAGGGATACTTGGCGTCGCTGGGATGGCCCCAAGCGCGATGCTGCCAGACTATGTTGAGATCGCCGAAATCGAAAGCGGCAGTCTGGGTATCCGTGATGTTGGCCTTGCTATCCTTTTCGATAAGGATGCCACCATTCGAAGAGATCCGCTTCGGCCAGCCGAGCTCGAGCATCCATCGCACCATGTCGAGCATGTGAATGCACATGTCACCCACGATGCCGTTCCCGTACTCCATGAACGCCCGCCAGCGTCGCGGATGCACTAAGCGGTTGTACGGCCGCATGGGCGCAGGTCCTGTCCACATCTCATAGTCCAGGTACTCCGGCGGCGCTGTATCCGGAGGGTTCTCCCGGGCGCGCATGTGATAGTAGCAATACACTTCGACCAACCCAATCTTCCCTAACTTTCCTTCCCGAATGATCGTGTCGCGAGCTTCCACCAGATGCGGCGTGCTGCGCCTCTGGGTTCCGACCTGGACAACCCGCTTATGCTTGCGGGCGGCCGCCACCATCGCCTGTCCTTCGGCAATGTCGACACTGATGGGCTTCTGAACATAGACGTCAGCTCCGGCCTCAACTGCCGCGATCATTGGTAAAGCGTGCCAGTGGTCCGGCGTAGCGATCAGGACAATATCAAGGTCCCTTTCTTTCAGCATGGCGCGATAGTCTGCATACGTGCGCGGGGTCTTTTTCGAAGCCTGACGCTGTGTCACCATTTCTGCCGCCGCCGCCAACATCTGCTTGTCGACGTCGCACAAAGACACGACTTCAACTGGGGCGACCTGAATCAGGCGAAACAAGTCGCACTTGCCATACCAGCCACACCCGATCAGGCCGACACGCGGCTTGCGATCCGCAAACTCCGAAGCATATCCCCCGGCCAATGAAAAGGCGATCGCAGCGCTGGCTTGCAGGAATTCACGACGTTTCATAGCAAGGTCTCCTTGAGGAAGTAACCAGAGGCCTTTGTGTATCTCGATTTAGCCGTCGAGTCAAACGATGTTTGGGATCCGTACGGTTGGCGGTCGGCGCGAACTTGCGGAAGCATCCATTGCTTCTGGCGAGAACTTTCACGAGTTGGTGGTGTCTAATCTGCCAGCACGTCAGGTTTCCTCAAAGCGAATGAGCACCAGAGAGGAGGCAGAAAATTCATGTTGACACAATCCCTGTATTGGATCGGACAGGTGGTGGAGGCGCCTGGGTTCGGCTGGATCGAGATCATCAAGAACTCAGGAAGCGAGGGAAGAGCTATTTTGATTGTCCTTGCGCTGATGTCTTGCTGGTCATTGGGCGTCATCATCGACCGCTGGCTGGCCTTCCGGGCAGCCCGATCAGAGTCGCGCGCTTTGGCACCGGGAGTGGCCCTTTGCCTTCAGGAGGGCAAGCTGGGCGATGTCGTTCGAATTTGCGAGCAGAACAAGAAGAGCCATCTGGCCCGAGTGATCCTGGCTGCGGTGAAGGAAATGCAGCCTTACCCAGTTCTCGCTCAGGTTCCTGGGAAAGCGATTCGCGCGTCAAAAAGGGCCTCAGGCCGGGCCATCGCACTGACCCATGCAGAAATGAAACGCGGCGTCAGCAGCCTCGCAACCATCGGCAGCACGGCACCGTTCGTGGGACTGTTGGGAACCGTGATTGGGATCGTCAATGCCTTCAAAAGCATGTCTTCGACGCAGACGGCAGGGCTGTCGGTGGTTGCGGGGGGCATCTCGGAAGCCCTCGTGGCAACTGCCATGGGTTTGTTTGTAGCGCTGCCTGCCGTGTGGATGTTTAACAGTCTGAACAGCAAGCTGGGCCGGCTCGTGGTGGAAATGCAAAACTCAGCTTCAGAGCTGGCCGATTACCTTCTCAAACAAACGGATCGGTGGTGAGATATTCTTCCGGCCCGGAGAAAGCGTCGCCTGTCCGCCGACCGGACGGATCCCGCTGCCACGGTGACTTCTTCATTTCAGGACAACGTCCCACACCTTGGAGCGGCGCGCTTTTCCCTCGGGACCCTCGACGCGGAGCGTCACCACGTACTCTCCCGCCTTCCCGTACTTATGAACGGGATGCTGTTCGGTGGACGACTGCTCGTCGCCAAAATCCCAGTTCCAGGAATTGATCTTGCCGTAAGACAGATCTTGGAAAGCCACCAGGCGCCGGCTCATGTCTACCACTGTGAACGACCACTCGGCCTCCACAGGTTTGCGAAAGCGCGACTCCAGCGGCATCAGTCGAAAGGCGCAGAGGTCTGAGGCGTTTCCGTACATCGTCGTTTTGTGAGAGAGGTTCCAGAACGATTCGAATCGAGTGGCCTTCTCATCGTCGTAGTCCAGGATGGACCAGGAGAGCCCGATGAGCGAGTCTTCTTTGAGCTGTGAAACAACGGCTCGGTCCGGACCCTCGTAGGGAGCGTAGTCGAAGGGCGTGATCCAGAACTCCAGCGTTAGTTTCCCGCTTTGTCCGTGCTGGAAGTTATAACTGTAGGCCGCATTGGCGTAAGGCAGCTCACGGATCCAGGGCTGGCAGCCCCAGACCATCGCCCAGTCTTTGCCTTCGGCTGGCGTGAAGATGTGATAGTTCTGAGCTTGAACGCCGTGAAAGCGGAAGTGGGCTTCCTCTTTGCTGAGTTTCGAGAAAGGATGCATCTGTTTGATAAATGGCCCGCCGGAGAGGTCGCCATCGACCACCAGTTCAAAGATGTCATTGTGCAGGTCGGTCTTGCTAAAGTCCCAGAAGTCGTCGTAGGCCTCGTACAAAAAATACAGCCGGTTCAGGCCCTTCACCCAGCCGACGCGCACTTGAACGTCGAGATCCTTTCGGTCGATGTTTGTTCCGCGGCCTCCCACAGTATCTGACAGCTGATCGGTGCCAATGACATATTCTTTGGGAAAGATCTCCCAGTCATCGGTCTTGCCATCGATTCGAGGCATGGCGTTGGCCGGAAACTGGAAGATCTTGAACTCAACGTCCGCTCTTTCAATGGCAAGCGTCCAAGGCAGAAGCACACAACATCCAGCCCAGTGCCAGGAGGCATCGTTTGAGGTTGAGCATTATGTCCTCTTTTCTGTTTGGAATTCGCAGTCAGATGGCCAAGCCAGGCACTATCAGGCACTGGGAGCCGGTCTCCGAGCAGCTTCTAGTCTCAGCCAGTCGAGGTCGCCGCTGCGGACAGCGGCTCCCACTTCACAGTTCCATTTTCAAAGGACTGCGATGGAGTCATGGCAGCGAAAACGTTACAAGCGATGAACTGGTTGAAATGGCGATGACCTGCTTTCCATCTGCCTGGTACGCAATCGGAGAACTCTGAATTTGAGATCCAGTTTGATAATGCCAGAGCCACTTGCCTGTGCGTGCATCGAGGGCGATGAGATAGCCGTCGTGCGACGCAGCGAACACAACCCCGCCGCCCGTGCTCAAGACGCCTGCAGCAGAAGAGCCAATGTGCAAAGGAAACTCCCAGCGGATGTTGCCCGTCAGCGGCTCGATCGCCCTTACGAAACCGGGAGTCCCTGCTTTGGGATCGACCTTCGGATCGCCACCCGTGTAGGGCTCCCCGGGCTTGGGGGTCTTGGTTACTCGGGTATACATTGCACAGGCTTCTCGAACGGCAACATAGAATAGTCCAGTGTGCGGGTCATAGGAAGGCGACGCCCAGTTGGTGCTGCCTGCGGCATCAGGACAAACGTAGTTTCCTTCGGGTGTCGGGTCCGTTTTTGGTTTAACAATGGGCCGCCCGTTCGCATCCAGCCCTTCCGCCCAGGTCTGTTTGGCGAACGCTTTCCCCAGAAGAAACTTGCCAGTTAATCGATCCAGGACATAGTAGAAGCCATTGCGGTTTGCCTGAATCAGCAACTTGTGCGGCCTCCCGCTGAACGGTGCATCAACGAGCACGGGTGTCTCGTTGGCATCCCAGTCGTGAGTGTCGTGGGGCGTAAACTGGAAGTGCCATTTTAAGCGACCGGAGTTTGGATCCAACGCCAGCACGCTGCAACTGTAAAGATTGTCGCCGGCGCGCACGGTTCCGTCATAGTCGGGACCCGGATTTCCAGTCGTCCAAAACAGTGTGTCGGTCTCCACATCGTAGGTGCCGGTCGTCCAGGTTGGGGCGCCGCCGAAATCCGCTGAATCGCCCGCCCATGTGGCGCGTGCCGCATCGCCCTTTTGCGGAACCGACCAGAACCGCCACAGCTTCTTGCCAGTGGCAGCATCATAGGCATCTAAGAACCCGGTCAGAGCGCATTCACCGGCAGTTACACCAACAATGATCTTGCCGTCGATTGCCAGCGGCGCGTGGGTAATGGAAAAGCCTCGCTGATGGTCGTCGACGGCCACATCCCAAATGACGTTGCCCGTCTTGGCATCGAGCGCCACAAGATGCATGTCCAGGGTTGCCATGAAGAGCCGGTCGCCCAGAACGGCGAAGCCGCGGTTGGTCATCACGGTGCACTGGCTATGAATGCTTTCAGGCAGCCGGCGGCGGTAGCGCCAGATGGGCCGGCCTGTGCGGGCATCCAGGGCCGCCGCATTGTTGAGAGGCCCGGTGACGAATAGCAGTCCGTCCACCGCAAGTGGCGTCGCCTCCACGTTGGAGCCGCCGTACTGGAAAGTCCATTGGCTTTTTAGCAGGCCCGCATTCGAGGGCGTGACCTGGTTGAGCCGACTGTAGTGCGTGCCTTGAAAATCTCCCCAATAAGTAAGCCAATTGTGCGGTTCCTGTCTTGCTGCTTTCAAGCGGGCAAAGGAGACGTTCAAATCCTCCGCCGGCTTCCAATTGGCATGAGTGGACTCTGACTGAGGCGGCGCAGAGCCCCTCATCAGAAAGGCGATTACATCTTCTATCTCCGAAGTCTGTAGTTTCGCTGCCGGCATCAGGGACTTCTGAATTCGCTGGACTCTCTTCAAGTCCCTTCTTAGGAAGAGGCGCAAACGCTCTCGCTCATCCATCAGCTGCACGGAAAATGTGTCGAGGTTCCTAGCGGCGCCGCGAATCACGACACCATTCTTGAGCTCTACCTCGCAGGTTTCGAATCCGTCCCGCAAGCTTTCATCGGGATTCACGATCGCCTTGCGCAGTTCGCCAGGAGTCTTTTCATTGCGGATATCGCTGAGATCGGGTCCCAGGCGGCCCCCTTGACCAGCCACCATATGGCAGCGGTTGCACTGCCCACTGCCAAAGAAAAGCTGGTGGCCGGCTCCGGGATCTCCCGTGATGGGATCTTCCGCCATCTGCCCCTGGGACCAGCGCAGAAAAGCGATCACCGCCTGCACTTCGTTCTCAGCCATGGGAAACGCTGGCATCTGGGTCTCCGGAATGCCCTGGACAATGTTCCTGACGAGGTCGGTGGCAGAGCCGCCATGCTTCCAGTTTCCAGTGGTGAGGTCCGGACCTCGTCCCCCACGGGCATTCTCGCCATGACAGCCGGCGCAGGATTTCTGAAAGAGCGTGCGTCCGGCTTCGGCCGCAGAGGAGATGGGATGGGTCTGAGCTTCAGCCACGGCGGCGAGCCACAGGAACCCAGTGAGCCAACAAATGAGATTCATCATCGAGAGAGTCACCGTGGCGGCAATTCGAAGCCAGAGCTTCGCCTACCGCAAACGCCGGCAATAGTTCTTTGTTCTGTGCTGCTCGGAGGAAGAAGCCTAGCAGAAAGAGGCGGGAAATCAAAAATGCGGTAATGATCCAGCCGATCGTCCCGCTCGAGGTGGTCTTCTGGTTGACACTTGTGCGGTTGACTCTCCATTCGACTCCCAACAGCATGGCCAAAGACTTTCCAACCCAACATCGTGGAGACGTTATGCAACGACGAGACTTTCTGGGCGCAATTTTGGCCGGAGCGGCCTGGCTGCGGGTGGATAAACTGGCCGCACAGTCTCTTTCCAAGCCCTACTTTGAAAAGAGCAGCGGAAGGCAAGCCGCTTACTAGCAAGGCTGGCAGCCATCCAGCCCCACTCCGATGATGTTCCACTGTTGGCTGCCGGGACCGTGGCCAAGCTGATTCAGGAGGGGTACACCGGCTTCCTGATTCGAGCGACCAACGACGACATGGGAGACGACTTGGGCGAGCCTGGAACGATTGGTGAGAACGTGCTGCGCAACGAACGTGAAAACGCCGAGGTGGGCAGAGCGCTTGGGCTGAAGGGCACATTTGACCTGAACAACAGCAATCACGGCATGAGTGGTGTCCAGCAGCTCGAACTGCAGCTACGGTTGATCTTTCTGATTCGCCTCCTGAAGATCGATACGGTTTTCTGCCCCTGGGCTCACGACGAAGAAAATCCCGACCACTATGTCTTAGGCCACTGCGTCGAAGCGGCCTGCTGGATGGCTGGTCGTGTGCACGACCATCCGGAACATTTTGCGGCTGGGCTCAAGACCCACACCGTGCGCGAGAAGTATTACTACGCCCGGCGTCCGGAAATTACGCGTGTCGTGGATATCAGCGGCACTGTTGACAAGAAGGTAGACTTTAACCGCGTCAACCGCGCCAAGGGTCCGGCTGGCGTGCATGGATCACACCTGAAAGCCGAACTGGCCCGGCGCAACTTGAGTCTTCCCTGGCTTGGCAACGATGATGAAACCGCCGACCGCGCGTACATCAAGGAGTTTGTGTTGCAACGCGACAGGGATCTGGGACGCAAATACGGGGTTGAGTATGCCGAGGGGTTTCACTATATCGGGTGCGGCCTTCGCGCCTGGATGAGTACATCCAGAAAAACGCTATCCCGTTGAAGTGAGCAACTCAGCCGGGCAGGTGCGGTCATGCTGCACCCAGCCGGCTGGTTTGGGCAGAGAGGCTGTTCTGATCGTGGGAGAAAAGACTGCTCATCGTGCCATCGCAAGCGGGGATAAACTCCGCCGCTACGGCACACCGGCCTGACGCGCTTCGGCGCGCTGGACACGCACGTTGTAGGAACCCGTTCCGCGAGTCTTGTTGTAGTGGCGAATCTGCAAGAAATACTGGCCGGGAATCAGGTCCGCCACAATGCGAGAGTTCAAGCCAATGCCGCCGTCGTCGTCCTCTGCAATGAGGTTCGTCTGGCTGTTGGGGCCGAACAACTTCATAACCACATCGGTTTGCCCGCCCGTTTGCATGACGTGTCGACCGCCCGTCGAGGCGCGGAACGAAAACACATCTTCTTCGCCAGGCTTTCCGATCTGCGCGGCAGTGGCCGTTGGGGCATTGACGCGAAGCTCCACAGCCTGCACGGCGCTTCGTGGATACGCCTCAGCGCTGGCGATGAAGCCCTTGTCCAGAGTTGACAGGACTTCGTTAGCCTTCGTGCCTTGACCATTTTGAGTCCAGCGTGGCGGGAAGAAATAGAGCATGATCGAGTCGGGGTCGAAGCTGGTTCCCCGAATCTGGTCGGCACTGTACTTCTCCAGCACGTTGTGGCGGATCTGGGCTTCTGTCCAGTTGTTCGGAGGACCGCTGAGGTCGCGAATCACCACTGCCTCGTTCCACTCGAGGCCGCCAGCCGGATTCTGATGCTCATGCCCGAGTCCGATGGCGTGCCCAAACTCGTGGGCGGCCGTGCCACCGTCGAGAAAACCAAGGTTCATGGTGGGCTCGTTCTGGGGAATTCCCCGGCAGTCTGTTCCGATATAGGACCACGCCCCATCAGAAGAATCGAAGGCTACTCGGATCTCGGCGTCCGGTGCAGTGCCGAATTCGAACGTCAGGTTGGCGTGCTCGGTCCACCACCGCGCCTGGTCTCTGGCGGTGGTCCGCTGGCCGGCAGTTCCTCCGATGAATCGCACCCTGAGATTCGAGCCATTGATCCACATCTTCCTGAACTCGAACACAGCTCTTACCGGGCTGCCTCTGCGGCCGGCCATTGTTCTGTGAGGACGGAACAGATCCTGAGGTAGCACCTTGTCGTGACACACTTTGAGAGTTTTAGGCATAGGCTTCCTCCTTTCAAGGAATCCCAATTTACACTATTCACTGCGGCGAACAACTCTTTCTGCGGAAGTTGATGAGGACCGATCTGTCTTCGTGGCCTGTCCGGCACCGCCGAGCTTCTTGATACGTGAATCTGGCACGTCGAAAGATACGTCGTTCTGAAACTGGCCGGCTTGGCTATCGCGCTCCGCAATGGTCTGGGCATGAACAAGAGGAACTGCGGGCGCCAGGTCACCTCGGTGTTCATCGTAGAGGTCGAACCAGGGCAAGCCAGACTCGTTGTATGTGCTGGCATCGATGGGTGTCGGAGGTGGCGCGGTGCCGGTGATCTTCTCGAACTGCAGACTGTTGGCAATGTGGATGCAGACGCGCTGATGATTCTCGAGGTCCCACACATCGAGTCCGTATGGGTCTGGATAGATTCGCTGCCGGATCGAGCCGCCTGCACCTAGCCCCATGGGGGCGATGCTGGCTTTCCGCAGCATCTGCGATCGGAGCCCGGCGACATTGGCTGGCGGCCGGTCAGGAAATCGGCCCGCTTTAGGCTCGAAGACTGTGATCTGAATGCCACCGAGCGCTTCCCTGCCTGCAACCGATTCTTCGACGGTGTAACCCAGTCCCAGCGGCATGGCCACAAATTGACGGACTGAACCGCGGGCTGAATTGATACCGTCGAGCCACGGCTGGTTAGGGCAGACCATATAGTTTTGCGGATTCCCCTTCAGTCCGGCGTCGTTAGACTCTCCGGAAATTGCGTTAACTCCGCCGATTGCTACCTTGACTGCATTCGGCTTCCACGATGCGGCGTGGAAAAAAATCCACAGCGCTTCGCGCTGGTACATCGGGATGAAAGCGCCTCCAAGTCTCGCCCAAAGAGGGGGCACGCGGGCCGCGAAATCCTCGACGCAGCGGATCGGGAAGGCGCCCAGGCCTGGAGGCAGCGGATAAGTTTGACCATCATCTGGAATGCGCAGCGTTCGCTGTAAGGATAGTGCGAATCGCGTGCCAACCCTGATCTTGTCCGTGGTGATATCGACGTTGAGCATAGGTCAGACCTGGAAAGCCGGCGCCAAAAGACTTCGAAGGGCTGTGTGAGGCCCGGCCTGCGTTTAGGTTTGCAGCGTTTTGGCAGGAGAAGAGTCCAATCAGGAATCTATTTTGTGTTGCCCTCCGCAACTCGCAGCACTGTTGAACCAATGTGCAGATTATAACTCAACTATCCTGATTCACCCATGGGAATGTCTCTGTTGTTCGCTGCCAGCGCTGACAGGTTGAAGACACGCAGCCGCTCCAGTTCCCAGCGGGATGATTTAGGAGAGGCTGCCGGGCCAGGTTTGACAGCTCAGCCTGATACTGGTAGCATTCTGCGGTTTTGGAAGAGTGGTGGACCAGCCCTGAATAGTCCTCTCTGCTTTCATCGTTCATAGTCTTCGCGCCTTTAACGCTTCACTACGCTGGAGGTGGGCAATTGTCCCGACTGACGCGCCAAGAGATTTTAAAGGAAGACAAGTTTTTAACGACGCTGGAGTGGGCCCGAGACTTCTTTCTCCGCAATCGCAAGCAACTCCTGATGGGACTGGGCGGGCTTGGCCTGCTGCTGCTGACGTTGGCTGGCATCCGCTATTACCTGGCCCAGCGGGATGAGACGGCTAAAGATGAGTTAAGTCAGGCTCTAAAGATCTATCATGCTTCCGTTCTCGGCGCCACGCCTGCTTTCGCGCCTTCCGGGACCTCCGAGCCGTCCTTTGCGACTCCAACTGAGAAGTTTGCGAAGGCCCTAACGGAATTTCAGAAGGTGAGCGCGCGGCATTCTTCCCATGCGGCTGGAAAAATCGCCCGGTACTATGCCGGGCTCAGCCTGCGGGAATTGAATCGCGCCAGCGAAGCGATTGCGATTCTGGAGCCGCTCAGCAGGGAGAAGTCTGATGTCGGTGTGCTGGCGCAAGGAGCTTTGGGAGCGATTTATGAAAGTACAGGAAACTTGCCCAAGGCTGCCGAGGCTTATCAGCAGATCGCACAGAGTGATTCCGTGGTGGTTCCCAAAAACGAGAGCCTGATGCACTTGGCCCAGCTGTATGAACAACAGGGTAAAACAGCCGAAGCAACGAAGATTTATCAGCAGGTTGTCAAAGACTTTCCCGGCACCTCCTATGTCGGAGAAGCCGAGCAGAAGCTGAAGCAGTTAGCCCATTAGCTCAGGCAGCCGGCGGCCATTGGGAATTTACGATGGCGTCCTTCTGTCGGGCCCCCTCAGAGCCGCGCTCTCTGTCAGACTTCCTTTCAGAATCTGACCTCCTCCCTCGGTGGCTCGACGCGCTCCCATCTCTGAACCATGTCCAAACTCATTCGACAGGTCATCGAGGAGCAGGAAACCCGGACGCTGGCTCCCGAGGCGGTGTCGAGCGCTCGGACGCGGGGGCGCCTGCGGCAGGAGCCTGATTGCCCCATCCGGACTGCTTTTCAGCGCGATCGGGACAGAATTCTGCATTCGAAAGCTTTTCGGCGTTTGAAGCACAAGACACAGGTATTCCTGGCTCCTGAAGGAGATCACTACCGGACCCGCCTGACACACACTCTGGAAGTCACACAGATCGCCCGAACCATCAGCAGGGCCCTGCGGCTTAACGAAGACCTGACTGAAGCTGTCGGCTTGGGACATGACTTGGGCCACACGCCGTTTGGCCATGCAGGAGAATCCATTTTGAATGAGATTGTGCCTGGTGGCTTCCGGCACTACCAGCAGAGCCTGAGAGTTGTCGACCACCTCGAAGCGGACGGGAAGGGGCTGAACCTCACCTGGGAAGTACGGGATGGCATCCTTAAGCATTCGAAAGGGGCCGGCGCTGTTTTCACCAAGCAGGATCAGGGCAGGCCGGCGACAATCGAGGGGCAAGTCGTTCGAGTCTCCGACATCATTGCTTACGTCAACCACGATGTCGATGATGCCATCCGCTCAGGGCTGATTCAGGCTAGGGATGTTCCGAAGGAGATCACAGACGTCCTTGGCAATTCGCATTCGCAGCGTATTAACACCCTGGTCACGGACGTGATACGGGCAACGCTGGATGAAGGCCTGCAATCCATTACCATGAGCGCAGGGATTCTGAAGGCGATGCTGGACCTTCGCCAGTTTCTCTATCTATCCGTGTACTCTCTGAGCATTCCAAAGCAGGAGTTCCTTAAAGCTAAGAAGATTCTTAGTGACCTTTATTATTTCCTGGTGGGAAACCCGGAGCTGTTTCTGGCCAAGCACCGCAGAGAGGGAGACTCGATCGAGCAAGTTGCAACAGATTTTGCCGCAGGCATGACAGATCGTTTTGCGATCAATTTGTATGGCAAACTCTTTATGCCAAAGGGTTGGAATCAGCCGTAACTCAGCCAGCGGCCACAGAGGTTTGTCCGATCACCGACCACCGGCGACAGCCATCAGAGGTAGTCAACTCTGGAACCTGGGCCTTCAGGCTTGAAGCACGATCTTTCTTGAAGGCCTGCACGGCTTGTGAATGTTGAGTTGACAGAGGTTTGACGGCGGCTATAATTGAGCCTTTTGTGTTGAGGCACTTAGGTGTCTTATGCGCATCGATGTCCGGGAACTGGAGCTTGGACCGCTGATCCTGAAGAGCGATATAGCGGAATCGGCCCTTGGCTTGGACCCCGCTGAAATTAGAATTCTGGGACGCATCATTGTCGACTTGGAGGCCGAACTGCAGGCAGCGGAAGTCCGCGTGCGCGGCCGCTTCGACGTTCAGGTGGAGCTGCCTTGTTCCCGGTGCCTTGAGGCAGTCTCATTGCCAATCGTTGCCAGATTTGATCAGTTTTATGAATCGAACGCGGAGCACAGATTGCACGGTGAGATCGCACTTCAGGAGAAGGACACTGAGATCGCTTTTTTCTCCGGAGACTTTCTTGAGGTCAACGATATTGTTCGCGAGCAAATTCTTCTGGCGCTGCCGATGAAGCCGATTTGCCGCGAAGATTGCAAAGGCCTTTGTCCCTATTGCGGCAGGAACCGAAATCTTGAGGCCTGCAATTGTGAGTCGGTTTTCGTCGATCCATGGCTGGTCCAGTTGATGAAAACCAAGAATCGGATGACCTTTTGAGGTCTTATGGTGACCGGCAAGTATTGAAACTTTAGCCATCCAAGGAATTTCACATGCCCAATCCAAAACGCCGTCATTCAAAATCCCGCCGAAACAAGCGCCGAGCTCATGATTTCCTGCAGGCGCGCTCCCCCTCGGAGTGTCCGAACTGTCACGAATCCAAAATGCCTCACCGCGCCTGTCCGCACTGCGGCTACTATGCAGGTCGTGAAGTCATTGAGGTGCGTGAAGAAGGCTGAAAAGAGCCGGGGGGCGTAGACCGGTTCCCACACTATGATCAAAATCGCCGTCGATGCCATGGGGGGAGATTCTGCTCCGCACTCCGAGGTTCTGGGGGTGATCCAAGCAGTCCAGGAATACCCGGTAAGGGTGATCCTGGTTGGGGATGAGGATCAACTTAAGGGAGAACTCCGCAAGAACGGAGCTGGCAGCCTTCCAATTGACGTGGTCCACGCGAGTGAAGTGATCACGATGGGTGAAGCCGTTTCCACGGCTATCCGCAAGAAGAAGGATTCTTCCATTCGCGTTGCTGCCAAGTTGGTGCGGGACGGAAAAGCGGACGGAGTGGTCAGCGCCGGCAACACCGGTGCCTGCATGGCTGTAACCAAGCTGGTGATCGGTGCGCTCTCCGCCGTCGACCGGCCGGCGTTGGCCGCTGTGATGCCCACGGCCAGAAATCGTCCCGTCATTCTCCTGGATGTGGGCGCCAATGTTGATTGCAAACCCAATCATCTGACTCAGTTTGCGATCATGGGGGAGATTTTCTCGCGCTCTGTCCTGGGCAATCCCCGACCCAAAGTAGGTCTGCTTTCGATCGGCGAAGAGGAAAGCAAGGGAAACGAACTGACCAAAGAGGTCTTTCAGGTTCTGAAGGCGGCACCGCTCAATTTTGTAGGCAACGTAGAAGGCCGCGACCTGTTCAAAGGCGACGTTGACGTAGTCGTATGCGACGGATTCATTGGCAATGTGGCGCTGAAGCTGAGTGAGGGTCTGACCGAGATGCTGACTTCGATGTTGAAGAGGGATCTCTCAACCTACCTGAGCTCGCAGATCGGCGCGCTGCTTTCACGCAGGGCGTTTCGGAACTTCAGGACCCGGGTTGACTATTCAGAGTATGGAGGCGCGCCACTTTTGGGCGTGCGCGGCGTCGTCATCATTTGCCATGGGCGTTCTCCCGCTAAGGCCATAAAGAACGCTATTCGCGTCGCACATGAATGTTGCGCCAGACGTATTAGCCAGAAGATCGACGATGAGATCAAGGCGCTTAGTTTCATGCAGCGCAATGCTTCCGCAAGCATCATGATCAACTAGCCCTGATGACGAACCGGCTCGCTTTCATTTTTCCTGGACAAGGTTCCCAGGCCAAAGGAATGGGTCGGGACCTTTATGATTCGTCCGAAGCGGCTCGAGCCGTGTTTGAAGAAGCCGATCGGGTTCTGGGCTTTTCCCTCAGCCAACTCTGTTTCGAGGGCCCGGAGGAGGCATTGAAGCTTACCGAGAACACGCAGCCGGCAATCCTAGCCGTCTCTGTCGCGGCTTCTCGAACCTTAGTGGCCAAAGGAGTCGCGCCAAGCTATGTCGCGGGGCACAGTCTGGGGGAATATTCGGCCCTGGTTGCTGCGGGGTCTTTAACCCTTGCGGATGCGCTGCAAACAGTAAGGAACCGAGGAAAGTACATGCAGGAGGCTGTACCGGTTGGGCAAGGCGCTATGGCGGCAATTCTGGGACTGACCGAACTCGAGGCTGGGGAACTGTGCCGCGAAGCTGCTCAGGGAGAGGTTCTCGCGCCCGCTAACTTGAACTCTCCGGTTCAAACCGTCATCGCAGGCACAGCCGCAGCTGTGGGGAGGGCTCTGGAGTTGGCGAAGACGCGCGGCGCCAAGCGGGCTTTGCTGCTGCCGGTGAGCGCGCCGTTTCATTGCGCGCTAATGCGCCCGGCTCAGGAGCGCCTCGAGGCGGATCTCAGACAGATTCGATTTCAGGACCTAGAGATTCCTCTGGTCAACAACGCCGATGTTGCAGAGTTGCGCACGGGCGGCAGCATTGCAGCCTCGCTGGTTCGCCAGGTTTGCTCGCCGGTCCGCTGGACCGAAACCATCCAGAAGCTGATCAGTCTTGGCGTGCAGACATTTGTCGAGCTGGGACCCGGCAGGGTATTGTGCGGCCTGGTTCGACAGATCGACAAGTCGGTGAAGACGATAAATGTCGAAGATTCACGCAGCCTGGACCAGGCACTTGAGGTGGCGGGGTCCTGAACTGAGGAGTTCAGTTGTCGGCAACATTCATCCTCGATTCTGAGGCAGACAGTTCAGGTGATCGAAAGTCATGCTGTTGAAAGACAAGAATGTGTTCATCACGGGAGGATCCCAGGGAATAGGACGAGCCTGCGCGCTGGTGTTGGCTGAGGCGGGCGCCGACGTCGCTGTCGGCGGACGCAACTTGGAAAAGCTCAATGCTGTCGTTCAGGAAATCCAAGCCTTAGGCCGGCGCGCCGCAGCTGTTCAAGTCGATGTCGCAGACCCGCTTCAGGTAAAGGCGGCCTTTGTGGAGTACGCCAGGCATTTTCCGCGGCTGGACGTGCTCGTCAATAACGCCGGCATCACCAAAGACACCTTGATTCTGCGCATGAAGCTCGAAGAATGGGATTCAGTCGTCAATACCAACCTTCGAGGTGCGTTTCTCTGCACACAGGAGGGTGTCAAGACGATGCTGCGCCAGCGCTATGGAAGAATCATCAACATCTCGTCTGTCGTCGGACAGACAGGCAACGCCGGCCAGGCCAACTACGTGGCTTCCAAAGCGGGTCTCGAGGGGCTGACCCGCTCTGTCGCGCAGGAAGTAGCCTCTCGGAATGTGACGGTAAACGCGATTGCCCCAGGTTTTGTCGATACGGCCATGACAGAGATTCTTTCGGACGCTGTGAAGTCAAAACTGCTGGAGAAGATCCCGTTCGGACGTATGGGAACGGACCGTGAAATTGCTTATGGTGTAAAGTTTTTGGCTTCCGATGAAGCCAGCTATATTACTGGACAGGTGCTCCATATCAATGGAGGCTTGTACATGTAAGGCTAGAGCTAGAGGATTGAAATCACCGAACGTCTCACATTCGGTCTGGCCTGGAAAGCCTCGAATTTTTTGCCTAAAAATTTCTTTTGGTATACTTTGTTGCCTCGTGCGTGACTGCGAGGTCTGACACCCTAGAGGAGGATGAACGGAATGGCATCTTCAGTTGAGGAAAAAGTAAAGCAAATCATTGTGGAGCAATTAGGTGTGGATGAGTCTGAAGTGACCCCGACAGCGTCCTTCGTAGACGACCTCGGTGCCGATTCACTGGATACCGTGGAACTCGTCATGGCCTTTGAAGAAGGGTTTGAAATCGCGATTCCCGACGAAGACGCTGAGAAGATTCAAACAGTGAAGGATGCCATTTCTTATATTCAAAGCCACTCCAAGTCATAATCTGACTCTTCTTGAAGCTGCGGAGCGAGGGCAACAGTAGATTCCCTGAGATATCCGCAGCCCGCAGAAGCCGCCTTCCCGGCTCATTCTTCTCTGTGCAAGCATGATTTCAAGGGAACCGAGAATGCGGACCTGAGCCGCAGACTCCGTTGCGGTTTCAAGCTTGATGGCGTCAGGAGGTTCGTTTTGAAGCGAAGGGTTGCAATAACAGGTGTTGGGCTCGTGTCGGCGCTTGGCGTCGGCACGGAAGAAACCTGGACTGGGTTGACGGCAAGTAAATGCGGCATCGGCCCGATTACCAGGTTCGAAACCGACCAGTTTTCAGTAAGAATCGCCGGAGAGGTGAAAGGTTTTGATGCCTTGACCTGGATCGAGAAGAAAGAGGTCAAGAAGATGGACCCTTTCATTCACTACGCGATTGCCGCGGCCCAATTTGCAATGGATTCTTCCAGCCTGAAGATCACACCGGCCATTGCGCCGCGTGTTGGTGTTCACATTGGATCTGGAATCGGCGGGTTTTCCACGATCGAAAGGGAACATAGTGAACTGATCAAAGGCGGACCGCGCCGTATCTCACCATTCTTCATTCCATCCTCGATTGTCAATCTCGCCGCCGGGCAAGTCTCTATCCGGTTCGGGGCGAAGGGGCCCAACACCTCCACCTGCACTGCCTGTTCGTCGGGTTCGCATGCGATCGGAGATTCATTTCGCATCATCGCCCGCGGGGAGGCCGATGCCATGATTTGCGGCGGTTCCGAAGCTGCAATCACTCCCATGAGTGTTGGCGGCTTCGCCGCAATGCGAGCATTGTCGGCAAGGAACGAGGAGCCTGAACGGGCTTCTCGCCCTTTCGACAAAGACCGCAATGGTTTTGTCATCGGCGAAGGCGCAGGCATCCTGATCCTAGAGGAGCTTGAGAGGGCCCGCTGGCGGGGAGCCAAAATCTATGCGGAGATGGTGGGCTATGGAATGTCAGGCGATGCTTTCCACATCACCCAGCCTTCCGAGGATGCAGACGGCGCTTATCGTGTGATGAACAACGCCATCATGGATGCAGGCATTCAGCCTTCCGATGTGGACTACATCAACGCGCACGGCACTTCAACGCCTTACAACGACCGGCTCGAGACCATGGCGATCAAGCGCGTCTTTGGCGATCACGCTTACAAACTGGCTGTCAGTTCGACGAAGTCCATGACCGGCCATCTGCTGGGAGCGGCTGGGGGACTGGAAGGCGGTATTTCTGCCCTCGCGCTGCACCACCAGGTGATTCCTCCGACGATCAACTACGAAACTCCCGATCCCGAGTGCGATTTAGACTACACACCCAACAGGGCCCGACGGACGAATCTGGACTACGTCCTGTCGAACTCGTTTGGGTTCGGCGGAACGAACGCCGCGCTGTTGCTGAAGCGATTCCAAGAGTGACGCCGAGCGGATCACAGACAGGGTTCGCCTGTGCGCCGAGCGCAGGCTTTTTGCCAACTCCGCTCTCGTCCTCTCCTCTTCGTTCCCACGCTGATCCACAGGCTTCCACTCCGAGAGAGTAACAGGGTCTCCAAACAACCACGGTCAGCAATCGAGCAGCAAGGCTCTTTCCTGAAGAGCACATGGCCTGCACAACACCGGTCGACCTGCTGAGAAAGGGCGTGATGCCGCCCTAACCTTGCTGTCGGGCAGCAGCTGGCCCCTGATGGGTTACCTCTCGGAAGCGGCTTCCCGCATAGCGGGCAGCGTAAAGCCAGAGGAGTGCCAGGGCAATCGATAGACCGGACAACCACCGAGTTGCGGAGAAGTCGGAGAAAGACGTCAATCCTAAACTCACAAATACAGCAACAGCCTTGGCAAAGCGCTGTCCAAACATGTCGATGAACGCCTTGGCTTTGTACTTTTCGTCGGCAGTTGTTGGCACGTAGAGGGCTTCCTTGGCCGACTGGTTGATGGAATAGTTGAAGCTGTTGTCGGCAGTGCTCAAAAGGCTTCCAGTCCAAAGAACGGGCGCCGCGACATAGATGGCCGACCCAGTGAGAATCGCGGCAGGCAACACGAGCAAAGCGACAGTGAGTCCGTAACGGGTCATAACAAGGCTCGTTAAAAACAGTTGAACGACCAGGGAAATGATGTTTGTTAGCGCAAAAACGCCGGAGATGTGCTGGCCGATTGCCGGTCCTCGCAAGTAGTACGCGACCGTGCTGGTGAACTGATAATCGAGAATCGTTGAGACGATTTCGTAGAGCCCAACAATGCCAGCAATGGACAGCAGATAACGGGATCTCACAACGAGACGCGCTCCCTCCAAGGCGGGGCTAGAAGAATTGATCTGAACAACGGCCCGCTGCGGCGCTGGTCGGGACCCAGTGCGGTCCACCAACCGCCCCGCAGCAAGGGCAATTCCCGCGACGACAGTTCCCATTAGAAAGCAGATCCAAAGCCAGGACGAGGTGCTGAGGTCGCTAATCCAGATTCGAACAAACATCGACCCGAAAGCGCCGCCGATCACTCCCCCCAGCACGATCACTCCATAGGCGTTTGGCTGATTCCGCAGTCACGCTGTCGTTCAGAAACGCAAAAAAGGCCGGCACCATTAGAGTGTTGAACAGGTCACCGTAAAGACAGAGAGTCCACGCGGTCAGGTCTCCGGGCTGATTGACGAAATAGGTGTAGGTCACAATGCACACCAGGCAGAACGCCGTCACGATCAGACTCAAGTTCTGCCGCCGAAATCGCCTTGCCAGCCAGCTAAACGCGATGACCGCACCAATGGCCAGTAGCATATTCAGAAGCTTCGCGAGGAGTTCTGCCTGGGCTGCGTTCATCATCCAACCGAATAACTGAAACTGTGTCTCACCGTAGAACTGAATAAACAGTGCTTTCTTGATCGGTTTGAGAATCCAAAAGATGGTGATGACGAAGAAGAAGTAAGCGAACATCAAGAGCGCCAGCGGTAGTTCCTGCTTTCGGACATCGAGGAAGCGGCGAAGCAGATTCGGCATGCTTTTTCACCTGAATCAAAACAGCCGGATGCAGCGAGGATGACCTCTCAGCATTCTGACCGTTCCAGCTGTCGTTCTCGTAAATCTTCCAGGGGTCACTCGCTGGTGAGAACGGCTAAGAACCAGTCAAATTTGTCCGCCTTCCCTCGTTCGGGGGCGACGGTGGGCCGAGGGCCAAGTGAGGCCTGCCAATGGAGATCTAACCCTTGGAGTACGGGGTGATCCGTTCCTTCTAGTTCTCTCGAAAATAGATCCCACCGCTATGGCAGGTCTCTGGGACGTTCAGGTCCTGAACCCACCTTGTCCACAGAGAAGACTATCACTCACAGTGGGCTCTTTGCCTCTGACTTCTTTCCTTCGTCCTTCTTCTCATCGCCGCCAGTAACGGCCTGCCCTGCCTTCTTTGTGGCCCCTCCAATTCCCTTTCCGATTTTCTTAACGCCGCTTCCAGTGCCTTTCCCAACGTCCTTGCCGAACTCGCCGGCCCCTTTGCCCATAGCCTTCCCGGCGCCACCCAGGTCGCCCTTGGCGGTCTTTTTGCCGAAATCGGCCGTGCCCTTGCCCAGAGCCTTTCCTCCTTTTACCGAACCCTTGCCGATGTCTTTGGTTCCTTCTTTCATCTCAGTACCGGGAGACGATTTCTCGTCTTTCTTCGCAGTCTGTGCCTGGGAAACAGCAGACGACGAGAAGAGGAGAGCTGCCGCTCCGAATAGTGCCAGTTTTTTCTTCATGTAAGTTCCTCCGTTAGTTGAGTGCCCAGCGGGAGATTTCCGCGAAGGCACGGAATATTATCAGAATTGCCGCTGCAGACAAGGGTTGGACGGTTCGAGAAGCTCCAGGGATGCTTGAGTGTTCTGAAGCCAGTTGGAGTTCCCTTAGAGTGTGGTTTCAGTGCCGGGCACAACCGCCTCTTTGCAGCGGCTCGCCCTGCTGCCTGGTTATGCTTCCGCAAAACCTGTTTCCTGCCTGTGGTCACGTTCTTTTCTGGCTCATAGGGTCATGTTACACTCCCCGCTCATGACAGAATTCTTCTCGGAGAAAAGGATTATCGTTACGGGCGGATCTGGATTCCTGGGCAGCGAAGTAGTTCGCCAACTTCAGGCAAGAGGCAGCAGGAACGTTATCATCCCTCGCAGGCGACAGTACGACTTAACAAAAGAGGATCACATTCGGAGGCTCATCGAGGAGACACGGCCGGACCTCATTCTCCACCTGGCCGCCGTGGTGGGAGGAATCGGCGCAAACCGTCTGCACCCGGGAGAGTTCTTCTATAAGAACCTGATCATGGGAGTGCAGCTTATCGAACTCGCCCGGCAGTATAATGTCTCCAAGTTGGTTGCGATCGGAACTATTTGTTCTTATCCGAAATTTACTCCAGTTCCTTTTAAGGAAGACGATCTCTGGAACGGTTATCCTGAGGAAACCAATGCTGCCTACGGACTCGCAAAGAAGATGATGCTGGTGCAGTCCCAGGCATATCGTCAGGAATACGGTTTCAATTCCATATTTCTCTTGCCCGTAAACCTTTACGGGCCTGGCGACAACTTCGATTTGCAGACCTCTCATGTCATTCCGGCGCTCATCCGAAAATGTCTGGAAGCGCGGCACCGAGGCGAATCTGAGATTGAAGTTTGGGGAACAGGGGAAGTGAGCCGTGAGTTTCTTTATGTGTCTGATGCGGCAGCGGGAATCCTGCTCGCAGCCGAGCACTACAACGAAAGCGAACCAGTGAATCTGGGAGTGAACCGGGAAATCCTGATCAAAGACTTGGTTCGAATGATTGCCGAACTCACGGGATTCCGAGGCCGTGTCCGGTTCAATCCTAGCCAACCCAACGGACAGCCCCGGCGATGCTTGGACTCCAGCCGCGCCGAAAGAGCCTTTGGCTTCAAAGCCCGAACTTGTCTCGAGGATGGTTTGAAACGAACAATCGATTGGTACCGGAACCATGCCAAACTGTCAGAGTCTTAGAGACGCGTCCTGAACAGTTCAGTTTTGACGAATCCTCGCGTCAATCCATGACATAAGCACTTCTCTAGTGTCTAGGTCCGGCCGCTGGAGGCCCAGCATAGAAAAAAAGGGCGAATCAGGTTTACCCTGGATTCGCCCTCGTTACAGTGTAGATCAAGGCGGTTAGATTACTTCGGCGCCTTGGTGGGTTCCTTCTTGGAGACCGTTTCTTCCTTCTTCGAGGATTCTTCCTTCTTCGAGGATTCTTCCTTCTTCGAGGTTTCTTCTTTCTTCGAGGTTTCCCCAGCCGGCTTTGATCCGTTGTCTGATTTCTCGTCCGATTTTCCAGACTTTGCGTAGTCGTTTACGTACCAGCCTGAGCCTTTCAGCTGAAACGACGTTTGAGAAACAAGTTTAGTCAGCTTTCCTTTGCAGCTCGAGCAATTCTTCAAAGGCTTGTCGGAGAATTTCTGAATGACTTCAAAATGGCTGCCGCATTTTTCACACCGATACTCGTAAATAGGCATCTTGCTTGCTCAAAACCTCCCGCTCTAACTTTCGAGCCCATCCATTCTTTCGCCCAAAATTTAGCGGAGTTTAGGAGAAAATGCAACCGCTCCATTGGGCCTCTCGGGCCTCGCCTAATTCAGGTTCCAGGGAATCAGGGTAGGGTTCAGGCTCGCTGAGCAGCATCCTTGAGCACTGCGGCACACCTTTGCGCCACGGTACGATACTCGCCGGGCTGCAGCATCCAGACTGCAATCTCCAGCCGCGGCTCAGTTTCAGAGCTGGGGCGAATCTCAATTCGCGGTTCACCTTCACGGAGCGCTTTCGCGAGGTCCGCTCTCGTGACGGGAATCGCCTTGGGGTCCCACTTGATGGCTAGATGCGGCACCTGATTCGCAATCTCGGGGGTGAACTGCTCTGTTTCAACGCTGCGAACGCCGCGGACGGCCTTGGCGATGGCAGCAACCTGGCGTTCCCACTCTTTCCACTCTGCCTTATGATCTCTCTTCATGAAGCTCTCAACAGCCGTCATCAAGCCAACGATTTCCTCCTTGCCAACCTTGCCGCCACGCCCTACCGAATCAGAGTGCGGCGAGCCATTGAGGTAGGCAGCGTGGATGAGGTCTTTCCGCCCCAGCAGCAGGCCTGAGCACTGCGGGCCTTTCAGGCCCTTGCCGCCGCTGAAGGCCACCAAGTCATAGCCCATCTTGATATAGGCGCTGAGGTTCTCCGCAGGAGGAACATCGGCGGCCGCGTCAATCAAGCTGGGAACTCCTTTTAGGCGCGCGATCTCGGCAAACTCTTGTCGCTTGATCTGTCCCTGAGGGTCGGCAGAATTCAGGAAAAAGAGCATGGCGGTTCTCTCGTTAATCGCCGCCTCGAGTTGCTGACGCGTCTCGACCTCCACAATCCTGACGCCGACATTCCGGATGGCGTGGTCATAGCCAAATCTATGCGATCTTTGGAAAATGACCTCGTTCTTCATGCCGCTAGTATCCGGCACAAGGCGAATCTTGCTGTTGTCGGAGCCGCACACGCAGGCCGCAGTCGCCAGCGTCAACGCAGCTGCACAACCGGAAGACACCAGTGCCGCCTCGCAGCCCAGCAGGGAGGCGATGCGCTTCCCGGCTGCTTCCTGCAGTTCCGGAATGGAAACGTACCGCCGTGAAGCTTCCTCCATAGCTGCGACTACCTCCGCAGGCATCACGGAGGCACTAAGCGTTGTATACGTGCCGGCGGCGTTGATAAGCGGTCTGAGCCCCAGTTCCTCGTAGATTTTCCGTCCTGCCTTGCGCTCGCCTTGGGCGGCACGGTCGTTGACTCCGGCGACGAGCCGATTCGGCGAAAGTCCTGCTACCCAAGCCATTCCTGCTCCTTGCAAGAAGTGGCGTCGTGACCAAACGCTGAAAGGATTCCGCATAGTATCCCCCAAGTTAATTCACATGGATCAAAAAGGGCCGGTTGCAGGAGCTGATCCCGGCTCCGCCCAGTTCGGTGAGGAGTTCGATTATACCGCTCTGGACGCGAAACAAGTCAGCAAATAGCCGCCTCCGGCGAAAAGGCTCAAGCAACTTGTGGCAAAATGAAATCCCGGTCGACATTGTGGTATCATTTTACAGTTCGAAGATTCTTGTTCCTTAGTCAAGCACCGCAGCGCCTTTTCGATAACCGCACCGTGGCAACTGCTGTTGGCCACGGCAGCTTAGACCACGCTTGACGAACGAGAGGCTTCGTTCCTTCCGTCCCGCGAAAATCTTGAGGGCTTGCGTACTTCCCTGATCAGGCTGGGGAGCGTGAGACTTGATTTGCGCAGCCACAGATCGATGAGCAATGCACGATGACAGGGGAGGTTGCCACCTCCGAGATGTTTTTTTGCAGTGCCGATAACACAGAGTGGAGGATCTTTGCGGTGTGTCGAAATAGAGATGCAGAATGGCGCCGAAGATCAAAATTCTGGCAACAAGTGATTTTAGTTGCCGGCCTGGCTACGAGCCTCTTGATTTTTCCAGAAAGCATCCAGAGCGCGACCGCCCGGGCCAAAGCTTCGACTGCAGGCAGCTCATCGGGCAGATTGTCGGCATCGAAGTCGACGGCCGCGCAGAGTGCGGGAAAGAAGAGAAGACATCGCCGACTCAAACTCAATCGCTCCCGGAAGCCGATGCCACCATTGAGCGAGGCGCCGTTCGGTGCTGAAGTGTCACTCCTGCCTCTGATTGAGGCGGCCAAGTCGCGCCTTGAACAGGAAAGCGTTCGCTATGTTCCAGCGACAGGCAAGTCCTCGGCAGCCAGGGAAATCAAACTAGCACTCGCCGATTTCCGGAGTGGAGAGATAGAGGTTGTTTCCGGGGTGGAGTCTAGACAGAAGCTGACGTTGCATGATTCGGCCGTTCAATACACCGTAGAGTGGTGGAACGGCTTCAATTCTTCCATCACCATTACCAGCCCGCCAACTACGGCAGTGGTAGCCATGCTCTACGCGCTGGAGCCAGAGCGGCAGCGCTTTTTGGGGCAGGATGCAGTCATTTATACACCGTACTCCAACGCCTTGTTGCAGACAGAGCTGGTTGAAGCCGGTAAGCACTATCTGATGGAGAAAATTCAACAGGCGCGGCAAGAGCTTGGACGCGTTTTCTCGCGTGCCTTTCCCGACATCTCCCTCGCCATCGCAGAAGGTTTCAGCGATGAGGATTATTTCAATCTCATTCTAACGGAACAGATGGATCCTGGCCGCTTTCGCTCCATTGCAGCAGGGTCCGGGGAGTTTACCGACGCGCAGGAGGCTGAGCTAAGACGCCTGGCAGAACGCATTCTGGTGATCGTTGGCGCCAACCAGGAAGATGCCTACAGCTTTACCGGCAACTACGCCAGCGCTCGGGGACTGACGCAGTTTACTCCGATGGGCATGAGTGTGGTGTGGACGAAGTACCCGGACGCCGGAATCCCGCGAGACTTCCGCGAAGCGACCAGCAACCACTTGCACGCCATCAAAGCCGAAATCTGCCTGCTCGACCATGACCTGGCCGATCTGGCTGTCAGTCACCCAGCCCTCATTGGCTCCGGCATGGAAGTCTTTGCAGCAGGCGCTGCGTACAACGGCGGCCCGAGCCGAGTTCGCTACGGCTTGGAAAACTTTGGCCTGGCGTGGCTGAATCCCGTCTCAAGGCTTGCTGAACTCTCAAGCCGGTCTTCACTGAGCCCGGCCGAAAAGAGGGAACGCCTCTGGCTGAACCGGAACCGTTTCCATGAGACGTTTGTCTATCTGAACAAGATCCACGCCATTCAACGCTCTCAGGAAAAACTCGCAGCCAATCGAAGCCTGCCTGCATCCGATGCCACAAATCGCTAGATGTGCTCGCTGGCATCGCTCCAACTTTCAGTCGCCAGACTGACTTGAGATCGAACCTGAGTGCAGCGTGCCGGACCTCAGCGGCAGATCCTGCTGAGAGGAGTGTTCTGCGCGAAGGACACTGCGGCTTGGTTGCCGACTCTGAACAGTCTGGGAAATAATCCAGAGATGAAGGCAGTCCTTGAAACTCAAAGGCTCCGACTCCGCGAGATGAATCATGACGATCTCGAATTCATTTCAGAGATGCTCGCGGATCCGGAAGTCATGCGCTTCTATCCAAGACCCCGCACACGAGAAGAATCACAGGCCTGGGTTGAAAGGCAGCTTCGCCGCTACACCGATGACGGGCATGGTCTCTGGCTTGTCGTTGATTGCATGTCCGGAAACCCCGTAGGTCAGGTGGGCTTGGCCATGCAGGAAGTTGAGGCCACCTGGCAGCCTGAAATTGGTTACCTCATTCATAAACCTTACTGGCGCAGGGGCTACGCGACGGAAGCAGCCTTGGGGGTGCGCGATCATGCATTCAACTTTCTTGGCAAAGGCCGCGTGATCTCGCTTATCCGTCCGGAGAATATTCCTTCGCAGGGCGTTGCGCGAAAACTTGGGATGGTTCCGGAGCGCGAGGTTCGCTTCAAGGGGCTCAGGCACATCGTCTTCGCCGTGTCGCGGCCGACAGCGACCGGCCCGATCTAGCCGATCGTTGGCTGCTCTGAGCTTTGTCGTTTATGTAACGACGCAATCTCGGCTTGGGGCTCGATCCTCAGTCGCAATTGCGTCCCACCGGCGGCTATTTCGATGAGCAGCCAGAGCCGTTCGTGGAGAACTATTGCAAAAGGGTTCCCGCCGGCAGAGGGATGCATCACGGCGGCATTCAAGGTGCCGTGATGTTTCTGGCTTCAGACGCCAGGAAATAAGGCAACGGCCGGTAATCTTCTGGTAGGCGGCGCCTGGAAGGCACTCTAAGCGGCCTCTCTCACTTGTGATATCTCAAATGAAATATCGACGGCTCGGAAATACCGGGATCGAGGTCTCAGAGCTTGCTTTGGGCACTGTTGAGCTAGGCATGGACTACGGCTTCCGAGGATCAGAGCATAGCCTGAAGCCGGATGTTGGTAGCGCCGTACGTCTTTTGCATCGAGTGGTCGATCTCGGGGTCAACCTCATTGATACTGCACGCTCTTACGGATCGAGTGAAGAGGTCATCGGCATGGCGCTGGCAGAGATGCCGCGACGTCCCTACATCGCCAGTAAAGTACTCGTCAAACCTGGTGAGGTGTCAAATCTGTCTGGCCGCGACATACAGAACATTATCCAGAATTCCGTTGAAGCCAGCCTGAAAACCCTCCGCATCGAGACCCTTGATATTCTTCAGATTCACCAGACCACTTTTGAAATTCTTAGGAATGACAGTATTCTCAAGAGTCTCGAACAAGTGAAGCAGGAGGGCAAAGTACGCTTCCTCGGTGCCAGTGTCACCAATGAAGAAGTCGCGCTGGAAGTTTTGGCGAACCCTCTTTTTCAAACCCTCCAGGTTGCGTTCAACGTCCTGGATCAAAAGATGGGCGAGCGAGTCTTCCCTGAAGCTGCAAAGCAAGGGGTCGGAGTTCTTGTACGATCGGCCTTCCTGCGGGGCGTACTGACGCCACAGCTTGAAGAAATCCCAGCCAAACTGGCTCCGCTGAAGGAAAGGGTCCACGCTGTGCTGTCTGCTTTGGAGATGAAGACCACCGACCTAGCCCGCATAGCGCTTCGCTTTTGCTTGTCAAATTCTTTAGCTTCCTCTGTGATTATCGGGGTGCGGTCAACAGCTGAGCTTGAAGAGAACCTCACCGCTGCTGGCGAAGGACCTTTCACGGACCAAACCCTGCAAACGCTGAGGGCGTTCTCGATAGTCAACGAGGAGTTGGTCAACCCAACCCGCTGGCGGGATTTTATCCTCGGGTAGAGGAAGGTTGCGATCGTCATCGGCGGTGCGAGGGGCATCGGACGAGCCACTGCTGTTGAGTCGACGCAGAACGGAGCTGATGTTACCAGCCGCTGGCTAACCCCTTCGACGTTTCCAGGATGTTGCCACGAGCTATCCCAGGTTGCCGGTTTGGGAGGTCGCAGGCCGGAGCGGCCATACGGTCTTGAGAATCATGTCTTGCAGAGGCGTTGTGAACGCAAACGAACAGGATGGACAGTGCTGCCTGGATGCGCGCAGCCGCGGGCACTGGTTCAGGAAAGCGGTTGGGCTGCTTATGAAGAGTGTTGCTCGTATGCAAGTCAAAGGGGTGGGTCTCTTCGTTTTTGGCCTCTTCATATCCCATCAGCAGATTCTGGACGCCCACCAGGCAGGAAGGACGCCAATCCCAGAGTCTTTGGAGGTCTTTGAAGTAGAAGGCCAGCCGCTGGCCTCCAATGTCCAGCGGCTGATGCAGGCCTTGGAGTTCTTAGGAACGCCTCTCCCAGCCGAGATAACAACGGCGCTGCGGAACGCAGGCCAGGCTCGAGATGCTCGCAGAATTCAGCAAGTGCTCGATCCGCGAGTCTTGTTTGTTGTGAGGCTAAACCCCGAAGCTCGCGTCAAAGTGGCGCACGGTCCAGCGCCGGCGGTTCTCCAGCAAAGTGGCTATACGCCGGTCCTCGTAAAGATCATCAATGAAAGTACGGTAACCCAGGCCTTGAGCATTGCCAGCCCACAGTCTGGGCCGGTCTATGCCGGCGTGGCCAAACTGAGCATGGAGCGGCAGCGGCAGGAGCATTTGCGGCAGAACGAGAATGTCGACCAACGCACCGACCGCTTTCTGCAAGTCGAAATGTTCTCTAGTCCTCCCATGACGGCCAACCTGAGCGGACTGCGAGTGGAATATGCTTTGGCGCTGGTCTACAGCAGCGAAGCGGGACAGCGCGAAGCAATCATCGGTTTCGACATAGGCCAAGGAAGTCAAGAGCTCGGCTTTCGCGGTGAAGTACCTGTCTTGTTAGATATCCGACCGGTGGTGCCAGTGCGGCTTTCAATAAAGGATCACGACGCAAAACCGACCACGGGTCGGCTGGTCTTCTTCGACCGGGCTGGGCACGTCTATCCTCCGCAGCCCAAGCGGCTCGCTCCCGACTTTTTCTTTCAGAAACAAATCTACCGGAACGATGGAGAAACTGTTCTGCTGCCGCCTGGAAAGTTCAGGATGTTCTACGGTCGTGGACCGGAATATCGCTGGCTGGAGCAGAACGTCGCGGTGCCTGCACAGGGCGGGTCTCAGATTCAAGTGCAGCTTGAGCGTTGGATCCATCCGATGGCTCACGGCTACTACAGTGGCGACCATCACATTCATGCCGCCGGCTGCGCTCATTACACTTCACCCACCGAAGGAGTGACTCCTGGAGACATGTTTCGGCAAGTCAAAGGGGAAGGCCTGAACGTGGGAAGCATCCTGACCTGGGGCCCCGGATTCAATTATCAGCGGCAGTTTTTCTCTGAAGGAGTCGATCGCATGAGTGAGCCGCACTGCCTGTTGAAATACGATGTGGAGGTCAGCGGATTTGGTTCGGAAGCCTTGGGTCACGTCTGCCTGCTGAACCTTAAGGAGCAGGTCTATCCTGGCGCGGACGGCATCAAAGGCTGGCCAACCTGGACCACTCCGGTGTTGCGATGGGCGAAGGCGCAGGGAGCCTACACTGGCTATGCTCACTCCGCTAGTGGGCTCCAGGTGAATCCAACTGCGGCAGCCAAGCGACTGATGACCGAGCTGGACACCAATCGCGATGCACGCCTCGATGCACTGGAGGCAGCTGGCGGACTGCTGCCTGAGGACTTTGCGGCCATCGACGCGAATCAGGATGCAGCCTTGACCGAGGCGGAACTCATCAAGTCCTTGGATCGCGTGTCCGATCAACTACCCAATCTCGCCATCCCCGAACTGAACAGCGTGGGGGCTCAGGAGATTTTCGTTACAGCCGCTCTCGGCGTTTGCGATTTCATCAGCGCAATGGACACCGCACGGCTGTTGGAGTGGAACTGCTGGTATCATCTTCTGAACTGTGGATTCCCGTTGAAAGCAGCCGGTGAAACCGACTTTCCGTGCATGAGCGGCACTCGGGTGGGGCAAGGCCGCTCGTATGTGCAGCTTGGCAAAGTGGACCGAATCGATTTCAAGGCTTGGTGCGAAGGCCTCATCCGCGGCCGATCCTATGTTTCGGATGGATATGCTCATGCCCTGGAGTTTACGGTGAACGGCAAGTCTGCCGGGGAGGACGTCAGGTTGTTTCAACCGGAGACTGTGAAGATTGGTGCGAAGGTGGCCTTCTCCTCGCAGACGCCCTTGGAAGTTGCGTATGGTGGGGCACTTCCAACAGGTGGAAAGAGATTGGTCGGCGATACCGTAAATTTTCACGAATCCCTCCCGCTCACAGCTACAGCGCAGTTGGACTCGCGAAGCAGGCTGGTCGAATTGGTTGTGAACGGCCAGGCGGTAGCCTCGAAGAGTGTGCCTGCGGATGACCAGCCACATTCGCTGGAGTTCTCGGTAAGAATCGGCCGAAGCAGCTGGATTGCGCTACGGCACTTCCCGCAAATGCACACCAATCCCGTCAACGTCTTGATTGGCAGCCAGCCGATTCGCGCCTCTCGAAAGAGCGCCCTCTGGTGCATCGCTGCGATTGAACAACTCTGGCGGGTGCGGAACGAGAAAATCGCTGTCCCCGAACGAGACGAGGCGCGCAAGACCTTCTGGAGCGCCATCGATCGCTATCGTGAAATCGCCAGGCAAGCAGCGGACCGAGCTAGTTAAATCGGATTCCACCACGCATTGAGACAGAGCCTTCGCATCAGTTTGCCGGCACCTCCTCAAAATAACTGCCGGACGAGGTTGATGCTTTAATTCCCGCAGCCCACGAGACAAGATCTAATATTTAAGTATTTAAAGGCTAGCCAAACATATTTGAAAATTTTGATTCCATCGGTCGGCTGTACGATGATCTTGTTATCGAGGCAGGATCAAAGGAGACGACCGATGGAATTGTTCGCAAAGCTGTTTGGCAGCCTGCTGGTGTTTGTATACCACTGCTTTGACCGCATTGTCATCCACGGCTACCTGAGCGGGTTGTCGCGGCCCGAGCAGGTGGTCTACTTTTTCCGTCAAGTGGTGGGAGTTCCGGTGGTCGACAAGGAAGCGCTCAGCCAACGCACGAACCATTACCAGAAGTGGGTGGAGGCTTTTGCCCGCAACCACCAGACCCCCATCGAGTGGGCCGAGAAGGGCGTACGGAAAGAAGACCATGTCCGACGCTGATTCCGGACGATGGAGCGAGCGGGCCGCTACGGCGTCTATTTCATTTTCAAGAGCATGGAGCAGGGACCCACCTTCCGGTGTGCGATGCCCAAGTACCCGACCCAGGACCCCAATCACCGCATCTTGGCCACTCAACGGAGCCGGTTCACGCATTACTGCTTCTACATTCGCGACGAAGCATTAGGCTCGCTGGCGATGCGCGTGGCCTCCTTCTTTCCCTTTCAGACAACCTATTATCTCAACGGCCACGGGTTCATCGAACGGGAACTCCAGCGCAACCAGATTGGCTTCCGCAAGAACGACAATGCGTTTTTGGCCGTGGACGATCTGGCCCAGTTACAGGCAGCGGCTGACCGCCTCAGCCCCGAGATCATCCGGCAACGGCTCGACTACGGGACGTTGCTGTTGGGACCGAAGTTCTCTGCCAAGGAACGCCAACAGATGAACCTGCGCCGGTTCTATGCGGTCGCGCAGATCGAGTACTGCCGGAACTTCATCTTCAAGCGCAGCGGAATCAAAAATCAAATATCCAAGCTTGTCGCCCGATTTCTCTCTTGCCCGGTTAGGCGATCGGCAACCTTGCTGTTCTTCAGGACAGAATAGCCACCGGGATTTCTTCTTTTCTCTCTGGGGCTCTGATGCCAGTGGCAATTTCGTGGACGGTATGAAGAATGTCTGAGCTATAATAGCGATTCCCACATGAGTCGCAGACCCCAAGGGTGACATTCTCCAGGATGATGAAGCCGTCCTTGTGCTTGAATGCCTCGCGGTCTACAGTTCGGGGTCGAACTGTTCCCGGACAGTATTCACATCGATACCCGTACTTGTTCGGTTTACTCATGGGTGATTTCGTAAACTGTGATGATCAGATAACGGCCCGTGTTGGTGAAGCGCCCGACGACTCCCACCGATTTCTGCGGGTCGGAGCCAATCCCTTCCACGACATACTTCGTTCCCCGAGGATCGTCTTTCTGGATTCTGGTGATGCTCCCATTGCCAACGGCGGCCTCGATGTCGATCACATCCAGTTCGTCTTCGGCCATCTGTTCCATCGCGTGTGCTGACATGTCGTATTGACGGAGCCGAATCTTTTCCCTGATACGCTCTATTCTGCTCCGGGGCATGAGCGTAGTGTACTCCGCCGCTGCAACAAATGAGAAGGGAGATGAACCTCGCTGAGTTTGCTGAAGAGACGATGGTGCACAGGCCTAACGGCTGACGGCTGCCCCCATCACTGTCTCATTCGCATCTCAGCGACGCCAGCGGATCTACGTTTGCTGCCCTCTGGGCTGCGATGTAACAAGCGAGCAGTGCGACAGCGGCCAGTGCCAGCGACATAGCGGCAAACGTCGGGAGCGCGATCAGGGTCCGCGATCAGGGTCAGCCCTCAAATTCGATTCTGCTGCAAAACCCCCGTCCTGAGCCGATTTCGGAGAAGTCGCGTTGTTTAAGTCCTTCTTTTTCAACGCAGGCTTTTCGCGAAGACGGCTGAAAACCCTGATCTGGTGGGGTTTTGCAGCGGAATCAAAAATCAAATATCCAAGCTTCTCGCCCGACTTCTCTTGCCCCAAAGCGGTTAAACTCACCTTCGCAGTAAGAAGGCCACCGCTTTTGGCGGACACCCTCTGCAAAGCGACGGGTTAGCCAGCCCGAGCGGGTTGTTTCAAACTGAACACTTTCGCCAGATTCCAGGATTCAAACTCGACGATAAACCTCTCGGCGATGTCGAACGTAATGAACGATCATCTGTCTAGCTGCTACTCCGTGGACAATCCGACAACCTCCGATCGGTATCCGTTATAGCCGCTCTGTCCCAGTCAACTTGATTGACTGCTCTGGAAACGGGCCGTCACTGAGGTCTTTCCCGACAGATGGCTTCAGAACGACTTGATGGGTTGCCATCTCTTCTCAGCAGTCGCTTCATCTCCTGCAAGGGAATCGGCTCAGATCGACGCTCGGCAACTATCGCCAAGTCATGCAAGTCTTCCATCAATTTCTGATACCGTCTGAGCGAGAGAATGACTCCAGTCTTCCGGCCTTTGGCGTCAATCATGAATTGCTCTTGTAGAGAAGCCACATGGCTGCTCCCTCCATTCCTTCGATCAACTCACTCTGCCGACATTATACGCTTGTCAGCCTGTGGGCCGTGTGGGTCGCTGTTTCAAACACCGCTCTGGATCTCGATCATTGAGCTGCCCTCAACGAAGCCAACCATCGCTTCTCTCAGTGATCGCGCGGACTCCTCCGGCGGAACGGGGTTCATATTGAAGCCTGTGCCCCATTCAAATCAGGCGGACTTTGTAGAGCTTGGGCATGATCTCGATGTGCCAAGCGTAGAAATCATTCAGGGCTTCGGAGAGCGGCGAGGTGTGAATGGCGAGATCGTAAGCAGGATGATCCAGAACCCGGTCATTCCTCAGAAAGAGCAGACTACAAGATGCGTGACACAGGCTTTGATACTCCCGCTTTGCGCCAGAGTGCGTGACGGTGCATCGCTGCAATTAAGCAACTCTGGCGGGTACGCAATGAACGAATTGCAGCCCACGAGCGGGAGGAAGCTCGCAAGACCTTCTGGAGCGCCATCGATCGCTATCGCCAGATTGCCAGGGAGGCAACGGACGGGGTGTAATGGGTGCGGCAGCAGGCACGTGGGAGGAAGCTGCCATCGAACGCAGGCCGCGAATGCCGCGGCGCGGTGACTGCTGTCAGAAACCCATTGAGTAGTTACTTGTTGGCGATGAGTGCGCTCAGCCGCTGGTGGATTTCGCTGATTTTCGCCCGGCTTTCCACGGCATTTCTTGTGGCGTTCGCCTGGAATCGGTACGCTTTCCCCTTGAAATGAATCTTCAGCTTATCGTCTGATTCCACTTGAACGACCTCCGAAAGCTTAACAGCAAACCCATCTTTGGAATCGGTCGTTGGAACATAGCTGATGTGATAGCTGTTGAATCTCAAGCGCCCCGTGCAGCTTCCAAAGGTGTGGTCGTGAGCCACCGGATAGGCGTTGAAGGTGAGCCGGTCAACTTCTGCTTTGAGTTGCTGGCTGTTGAGTGAAAGCTGACTCTCATTTTGGGAAAGACTCAGCAGCCCAGAGTAAAGTGTTCTGGCATCGTCGTACTTTCCTTCCTGAACCCATACTTTGGCCTGGGCGCTGGCTTTGGCGGAGCTCTCCTTCTTGAGCTCGAGCGCCTTCGAATTCTGCGGCTCGACTGCCAGGAGCTGGTTGCAATAAGCTATCGCGTTGTCGTTAGCGGGTGTGACATAGCGCCCCGCGGCCATCGCGGCTTCCGCCTTTTGCGTCCACGAGTTTCGCGCTTCTGCGAATCGGGCCTCCTCGGCTTTGATGCTCTCTCGCAGGCCCTTCAGCTCCAGTGTCTCAGGAAAATGCTTCTGGAGCTGTTTCACCAACATACTCGCATGAGCAGAGTCCTTGGTTTGCAGAGCTCGTTTCGCTTGGGTCATGAGATCCCGGAAGATTTGGTCGAGTCTTTCCTTGGCGAAGGTGTCCTGGGGGGAAAGCTCTTCAAGCTGCTGAATCAGCTCCAGTGCGTTCCCAGAGACGGGCGGAAGATACCGGCCAGAACTGACGGCCATCGAGATCTGTTGGCGAAGCTCCTGGATTCGCTTTTCCGATTCCAACTTGCTGGCAACGCCGCTCTGTTCCCGCTTCTTAAGATTGGCTCTTACCGCCTTCAGCTGGCGGGCTGCTTCGCTGTCGTTAGGGAAGACTCTCAGTACGTTGTTCCACGCAAGGGCGGCTTCGTCCCAACGTTGGTTGGCTGCGGCCTGGTTGCCAAGACTGGAGAACCGCTCCCGAATCTGCTCCTTTAGGTTGAGAGCGAAACTGTGGTCGGGCTGCTTGCCCAAAATGGTCTCACAAAGGCGGTTGGCCTCCAAAAATCTTCCTTGCCTGAAGGCCTGCTGCGCCTCTGTCTGCAGGTCATTCTCAGCCAGGGCGCTCGAATCCACTGGAAAGGGCGGCGGATCGACGCGAACCTGGCTGCCTCTAGGCTGCGGCGGGACTTCCGGGCTGACCGAGTGCTTCAGCGGGTTCAGCGCCACCCAGGCTCCCAGGACTGCTCCGATCACCAATCCTGCCCCAACGAGGTAAACGAACTTGAGTTTCTTGGCTCGCAGTTGAGCCAGATCCGGGGTAGGGGCTATTCCCTCCACGGCTGGCCTGGGTCCTGCTGCCTTCGCACCTGCTCTCGGGTCGCGGGACTTCGTTTTATTGGCCTGAGCTGTGCGCGGAGGTTCCGGTTTAGCCGGCAAAGGCTTGAATTCAGGCGTAGGAACAACTTCCGCCATCGAGTCTTCGTGTGCCTGCTCAGAAGGTGGAAGGGGCTGAGCCGTCGGGAATGCGAGCGTGCCGGAGCCATTTACGGTGACCGCAGCAGGAGGATCGCCCTGAGAAGCCAACGCGGGTTTCAGTATGTCAGGAATGGAATTTTTTGGGACGGCCGTGTCCTGATTCTTCAGAGGTGCGTCTGTGGCCGAATTCAACTGTTGCCGCTGTTTCTCGGCCTGTTCCCGGCTGATTTCCAAATAGTCACGAAGATCGTAGTTTGTCGGTTCCAGTTCAGAGAGCAATTTGAATTTTTCGACACAGTCGCTGTAGCGCCCTTGCTCAAACAACGCGATGGCTTCTGCCTTGAATTGTGCCATGCGATCGATCAGATCAGAGGCTTCCAGCTCGGCCTGTTTGAGTTCAGAAGCTTGTCGTGCCATTTGCATCAGGGCGAGGACTTCCGGATGACCTGGAGCCAGTTTGAGGCCTTCATGCAGGATCTCTAAGCAACTCTTTAGATCCTGACTTTCGTAAAGAGTGCGGGCTCTTTGCAGAAAACGGTCAAGATGAGGCGGTTCAGGCTCAACTCCCTGTTCGCTGGAGGCCTGTGTTGCCGTTCGGATTTTCTCGGCTTCCCTTAGGAGTTTGTGCAGATTTTGCTCTGAAGCTGAATCGAGACCGCCTTCTCGGGGAGTCTGCTGTTCTGGAGGATCTACCATGCTGGAGGCGCCTTCGAAAGTTGTTCCGCACCTCATCGAATGTCCCTCTTCTGGCGGGGCACCTTCGCGATGGCGCCAGCCTGCTTGAGGGGGAAGTTCCTTCTGCTCTCGGTTCACTGTTGCTTCAACAGGATCTCTTTGATCTGACATGACCCGGCTCCCTTGCCCATAAGATTTCCGGCACCCCTTTTTATCGCTCAGAAGGTGAGATCACATGAGGATTTTCACGGAAAAATTTGCATCGTTGGCTCTCACAATGCTGAAGTTAAGGGACACTTTGGCTCGGAAGGACTCAGCTAAGTACTCGGTGCGGCATTGCGATGACCTATTACACGAGGGTTCTGGACTAAAGGCCAGTCAGAACCCACCGACAGCGCACTGGCTGGAAGGAGGGGGAGCCACGCCTGTAAGAGGGAAACGGTCGCGCAAATCAAAGAAGTGCAACAGGTGGCGGCACGTGCCGATCAGGACTTGCGAACACGGGGCTCTCAGCGTTGGGGGAGGTCTATTCCCTGCTCCTTGAATAACCTACGGGAGCATGACGCGTCCGCCACTGACCGCTACGGTCTGGCCCGTCATGAAGCTGGATTGATCCGAAAGAAGGAAGTAGGCCAGGTTGGCCACCTCCTCGGGTTGGCCGAGCCTGCCCAGGGGCGTGTTGTCGATGATCATTTGAAGTGCCTGCGGGCCGAGCAGCGCGCCCATTTCGGTTTCAATCAAACCAGGAGCGATGCAGTTGACGCGAATATACGGAGCAAAGGCCTCCGCACAGCAGCGAACCAAAGCCAGGATCGCACCCTTGCTCGACGCATAATGAATTTGACGCTGTCGAGGTCTCAACGCCGCAATCGAGGAAAGGCAGACGATTCGGCCGTACCGCCTGGCCAGCATCTCGTCTTTCACCGCCATGATCGAAAGAAAGGTTCCATCGAGGTTGATGGACATGGTTTTCTTCCATGAGGCCCAGGAAATCTCCTCATGCGTTTCGATAATGCTGATAGCGGCATTGGCCACCAGGAGGTCAATCGGCCCTAGGACTTCCCGCGTTCTCGCAACCATGGCATCAACACTCGGAGGATCGGAGACATCGCCTTTGGCAAGGACGCACTGCACTCCTTCCTGCTGCACGGCTTTCTGAGTGCTTAGGGCATCTTCGTCGCGGCTGAAATAGTTGACCGCGATGTTGGCGCCATGGCGAGCCAGCCTGAGTGCGATAGCGCGGCCGATGCCGCGTGAGCCACCGGTAATGAGTGCCGTCTTGCCTGCCAGGTCTTTAGGAGTCATAGGGTGTCCGGGAGGCTACGGGAGGGCGAGGCTCCCGCCGAGCCTTTCTCTTTAGGCTGAGCGAAGCCTTGCCCTGCCACCATCTTGGTGTGTAATTTGAAAATTCTCAGCTAACTAACTCTTTCACCACCCGTCCATGCACGTCGGTGAGCCTCATATTGCGCCCCGAGTGAAAGTAAGTGAGCAGCGTGTGGTCGAGCCCCAGGAGGTGCAACGCGGTCGCATGCAGATCGTGCACGTGGACCTTATTCTCCACCGCTGCGTAGCCGAAATCATCGGTGGCCCCGAACGCCTGCCCACCCTTCACGCCGCCGCCGGCCATCCAGGTTGTGAAGCCGCGCGGGTTGTGATCTCGACCCTTGCCGTTCTGGCTCGTTGAGGTGCGTCCGAACTCCCCAGTCCAGATCACCAGCGTCTCGTCCAGCAAGCCCCGGCGCTTCAGATCCATGAGCAGTCCGGCGATGGGCTGGTCTGTTTCAGCGCAGTGGAGTTCATGATTTGCATCCACGTTACTGTGGGCATCCCAACTGTCGTCGAAGTGCCCACCGCCGGAATACACCTGCACAAACCGGACGCCGCGTTCCACCAGGCGGCGCGCGCTGAGGCATTTCCTACCGTACTTTTCCGTGGTGGCATTGTCCAGACCATAGGTCTGTTTGGTTTCCTGAGACTCCTTTGAAAGATCTACTGCCTCGGGCGCCGCGGATTGCATGCGAAAGGCAAGCTCGTAACTCGCGATGCGAGCCATCAGGTCGGCGTTTCCGGGGTTGGCGGGACCTCGCAGTTCGTTGAGTTTCGAAAGCAGATCCAGCTGGTGCCGTTGTTGCGCGGGTGTGACTCCTTCAGGAGGATCCAGAAAGAGGATCGGATCGCCTGTGGTTCGAAACTGGGTTCCCTGGAAAGTTGCTGGCATGAATCCCGATCCCCAGTTGGGAGCTCCGGAAATCGGCCCCCCACGGTGGTCCAGCAGCACGACAAACGCTGGCAGGTTCTGATTCTCGGTTCCCAAACCGTAGCTAACCCATGAGCCCATGCTTGGGTAGCCCTGCCGAACGAACCCAGTGTTCATCTGGAGCAAGCCGGACCCATGAGCAAAACTGTCGGCATAGGTGCTACGAATGACAGCGATGTCGTCGATGCATTTGCCCAGATTCGGATATAGGTCGGAAACTTCAATCCCAGACGTGCCCCACTTTGTGAATTTCCTAGGCGTGCCTAGCAATGTCCCGGGGTTGCGTACTTTCAACAGCGGATCGCTTTCAAGATTGGGCATGGGCTCGCCATGGCGCTTGTTAAGCTCGGGCTTGGGATCCCAAGTGTCCACCTGGCTCGGACCGCCGTACATGAAAAGGACAATGCAACTCTTGGCTTTCGCCGGAAAGTGAGGTTTTTTCGGCTGGAGCGGCGAAGGCACCACGGCAAGTTCCTTCGCTTGCAGCGGCATCGAAAAAAAGCCGTCTTGCGCCAGCAGGTAGGTCAGCGCACTCGCAACGAAACCACCTCCAGCTTCCCACAAAAACTCACGGCGCGTCTGGCCGCACGGAGTAAGGAATGGGGTTGGTAGGGGATAGGGTTTTCTTTGACGTTGCATCGTCTTGCCTTTTTTATCCGGTTCAGTTTACCGGCATTCCTAATTCAAGAAAAAGAACTCATTCGTGTTCAGCAGGACCAGGCAGAAGGCTTCCAGGGCTTTCTGCCGTGCTTCACCGTTTGCAGGCCCTTTGTGCTCACCATCGGCTTCGATCTGCCGTCTCTGCGCCTCAAGAAAATCCGCTGCCGTCTTCAATTCTCGTTTGTCCGGCGGGCGACTGAGCGCGATCTCGAAGGCCTTTTCAACTTGATCCTTTACCGACGGCCCAGCCTGGCTCGCCAGTCGCTCGGCAAAACAACGAGCCTGCTGATGGTTGAATTCTCCGTTTAAGAACGTGAGTGCTTGTGGACCTGTGGTCGACACCGAGCGCTGCTCGCAGCTCGACGTCGTGTCTGGCGCGTCCAGCACCTCTAACTCGGGCAAGGCCAAGCTGCGTTTCACAAAGATATAAACGCTCCGCCGAGCGGCTTGCCTTTCGTCAGACTTGCCCCAGCCATCGCCCGGGCGCGACTGGCTGGCCAGCACCGTCTGTGGAACCTGGGGATAGATGCTGGGCCCGCCTGCTTCCAGGTTTAGCTCCCCACTGACGGCCAAAATCGTGTCGCGAACTGCCTCAGCTTCGAGACGCCTCGGCCTCCAGCGCCACAGAAGCGTGCTCTCCGGGTCTACCTTTGCCGCCTGCGCATTCCATTCTGAGGAAGCCTGATAGGTCTTGGAAGACACGATGAGTCGATGCAGCAATTTGAGGCTCCAGCCTGATCGAACGAATTCCGTCGCCAGATAATCCAGCAATTCCGGATGGCTGGGACGCTGGCCTACCACGCCAAAGTCGTTCTCGCTGGCCACTAATCCCTCACCGAAGTGCCACTGCCAGACGCGATTGACCATAACTCTGGCAACGAGCGGGTTCGACGGACTGGTCATCCATCGGGCCAGCCAGAGGCGCCGGCCCGAAGACTGTTTCAGGGGTACAGGTGCTTCGATTGGACCTTGAGTCAAAACCGCAGGGATGCCGGGCTGGAGTTCCTCTCCAGGATCGGTGGGGTCGCCCCGGCGCAGAAGGCGTGTGACGGGAGGCTTGGCAGATTCTTCATACCAGATGTAGCCGCGTTTTGGTTCCTTCGGGCGCGCGCGATCGATTGCTGCGATCTGCTTTTGCCTGTCATCCAGCACTAACTTCTCTTCAGCCGTTGCCTCGTTGCGGATTGCCTCTTCGAGCTTCTGGTTGAACTTCTCCACCAGTTCTTTCTGCTCCTTCGAGCGTTTGCCGGGCTCCGTCTGAAAGGCCAGAACAATCTCAGCATGCTCAAGAAATGGGACGCCTGGCAATGAAGCTTCCTTCTTCTTGAACAGACGATCCCGAAGAGTCTTCTTCTGCTGATCAAGCTCCTGCTGCAGAGGTGCGATTGCTGCGTCGGCTTGAGCCATCGCCTTGCGATAGCCGTTGAGTTCCGCCTCAGTTCCGACCAGACGATCGGTTTCAGCTTTGTTCTCCTGCGGGCGCCTCAGCGGTTCAAACACCGCCAGCATCCGGTAATAATCCGTCTGTTTCAACGGCTCAAACTTGTGGTCGTGGCAGCGGGCGCAGCGCAACGTCAATCCGAGAAAGGACGCAGCTGTTGTTCCGAGCACGTCATCAAGTTGGTCGTAGCGATCCAGCTGTGGCTCAGCCGGCTCATCATCATACGTGCCCAGCCGCAAAAATGTGGTCGCAATCTGTGTCTCAGCGTTTGACGGCTCAACTTCATCGCCGGCCAGTTGCTCCGTCAGAAAACGATCGAATCCCTTGTCCTGGTTTAGAGCCTGGATCACATAGTCTCGATAACGCCAGGCGCTGGGCTTGGTGCCGTCGCGTTCGTAGCCATTCGACTCCGCATAGCGGACGACATCGAGCCAATGCCTCGCCCATCGTTCGCCGTACTGTGGCCGCGCCAAAAGACCGTCGACCACTTTCGAATAGGCATCAGCCGACTGATCGTTGAGAAATGCCTGCTGCTCCTCTACCGTTGGCAACAGTCCGATCAAATCCAGATAGACCCGCCGCAGCAACGTGCGCTTGCCAGCCTGCGCAGGTGGCTTGATGCTGGCCTTCTCCAGGCGGGCAAGCACAAAAGCGTCGATCGGGTTTTCTTTCCAGCCAAGACTCATCACTCTAGGAACTGCGGGGCGCACCAGCGGTTGGAAGGCCCAGTGGGTGCTTTCTCGCTTGCCCTGTGAAGGCTCCTCGGCCGCAGCGGTTTTCGCGCCGCCATCAATCCAGTCCCGGATGATTGTGGCTTCGTCATCAGTCACTTTGCCGCCTGACGGCGGCATCGACTTGTCGGTGATGCGCTGAAACATTCGACTCTTTTCTGCCGAGCCTTTGGCAAGTGCCGGCCCTAGGTCGCCTCCCCGAGTCATCGCGGCGAGAGTTCGCAAATCCAGCTTGCCCATTTGCATTGCTGCGCCATGGCACGTCAGGCAGTACTTCCCGAGAATCGGCAAAACCTGTTTCTCGAATTGAGGCGTAGATTGAGCCGCGAGCAAGCTCGGAACGGCCGCGTTGAACAGCGCCAGAAGCGCTCCGAAATGCAGGGAAGTTGCGGATGTGAAACTGAGTTGATTCGTTAGATATCGGTTGAAGGAAGCCATCTCGAGGCCTGAGGCTGCTACCAATTTCAAGACACGTCCGCTCCCCTTTCCCGCGGTGGGGAGAGGAGCGACGAATATTCGAGAAACAGTGACCAACCACCCAGGGAACGTTCCCTTATGCTACGCTCACGCCATACTTCCCCGCCACTTCCGCAATCTGACGCCAGGTTTCTTCATCCACCAAAATGCCATCCCGATTGCGTCGCATCTCTTCCAGAGTTTCTGGCTCACCCGGGATCATGATCTTCTCGGAACCAGGAGCCAGCGCACTGCTCTTGACGTATTCGACTAATTGTTCGACGTCCGCGTAGAAGGGATCATTGCCGCGCAGGCGATCGATATCAACGACAAAGACCAGGAATGTATTTCCGACCCGGTCGGCATCTTTGCGGCTGCAGCCTCCACCCGAAAGGGCGCCGGCAAGAATGTCGGTGACTAGTCCCAAGGCAAACCCCTTGTGCCCGCCAAACGGGAACAGGGCGCCAGCCGGCGGGCCATAGAACTTTGCCGCATCCGTGGTAGGAACACCTTCCGCGTCCATGATATTGCCGGGTGGAACAGCCTCCTTGCGGTTGAACATCCCTCGCACCTTGCCTTCCGCGATGGCGCTGGTGGAAATATCCACCACAATGGGCGTCGCATTTTTCCTGGGTATCGCAATCGAGATCGGGTTGGCTGCAAGGCGACGCTTTCGGCCTCCCCACGGGGCCACCAGCTTCCCGCCTCCGTGCGTGTTGACAAATATGACGGCGGCCAGGCCCTTGTCTGCAGCCATCCTCGGGTAGTCGCCGACTCTGCCAATGTGGCAACACTGGCTTAAGGCGACGGTACCGACGCCGGCTTGCTGGCACTTTTGGATGGCCAGCTCCATGGCTTCCCGCCCAATCACCTGGCCAAAGCCCCAGCCCCCCTCGACCACCGCAAACGATTCCGATTCCCGAACAATGCTGATGTGAGCGCCTATGGTGACCAACTTCTGTTCCATCCAGCGCACATATTCGGGAATGCGCAGCACCCCATGAGAGTCGTGTCCGGCAAGATTGGCGTTCACCAGCGCATCCGAAACGATCTGAGCTTCGTCAGCGTTAGCACCGGCTGCACGGAAAACTTGATTGCTGGTCTGCTTCAGCTTTTCTGCTTGAAGTATGGGCATCGATTCAGTCTGAATGATTCATGAAAGGACTCAACTCTTCCCCTTCCACAACGCCCTGGCTCGCTCTCTCAACTCACTCATCCGCTGCTTCGCTTTGCGTACGGCTTCTCCGTAGCCTTCAACAGAAGGCTGCGGGCCTCTCAAATACTGCAGGATAATTTCTTCGGCCTGAATGTAAGGCTCGCAGAGCTCAGCCACCGCCGGAGCAATTTCATGCGGAATGTTCACAATGCCATTGGCGTCCGCGTGCAATAGATCCCCAGGCCGGACCTGCAAGCCACCTACGTGCACAGGGATATTGACTTCCGGAAATCGGCAGTAGCCGTGGGAGACAATGACCGACGAGGCCCAACACGGGAACTGCAGACGATCCACCTGCTCGATGTCACGAGCTCCGCCGCTGGTAATCAAACCGGCGTAGCCAAATGCCTTAAACGTCGTGACCATCACCTCTCCGTAGGTAGCTGCCTGCGGAGGATCGTCGAGATCTTGAAACACCACGATTCTTGGCGAAAACGTGGACATCGCGTCCGCAATCAACTGCGGCATGCCTCCGTAAGAATCGCCGTGCTCGGCGGGGTATGCCGCACGAAAGGTCGCCGTCACCGCGTACCCGACGGCAGGCGGCAGCTTCGGGTAAATCGCCTTCAGAGTCAGATTGCTGTAGCCGGCCACGTAGGAGCGAATATCAAAAAGCTCAATCACGTTGGCAACGGTCGGAGAATCAACCTTTCGCAGTTGGTCCACTTCTTCAGGCTTCAGAATTTCAGTAGTCATAGTACCTGCTCTCATATCTTAGTTGCGTCGCAGAAAAGTCGGCGATCTCGGGTGCGGAGAGACATTTGTAGCACAGTCCCGTGCCAAAGTCAGCGATGCACCCTCCTCAAGGCTGGACGTGGCTTCGTGACGAGGCTGGCGAGAGAACCAGCGCTACCCTGCGAGAAGGAATCGCAGCCAGGACCCCTAAGTTGAACAGACGTGTCACAACAGGTGCGATGGACAGGAACTCCGGTCGAGAAACAGAGTGCCTTCCACGATGCTGAGGATCGAAGCCGGCAGGGCTTCCGTGGGTTCCGGTGTGGAAAACAGTCGCGTCACGATTTCTTGCTTCAGCGCGAGCGGAACCATCGTGTAAACGTGAGGTGCTGACAGCATGGCGGGGATAGTCATTGTGATTCCCTTGTCGGGAATTCGAGGCAGTGCGCGAAAGTTCGCGTCACCCTCCAGCTGTCGCTTGGATTGGTCCGCGATATCCACGTCCTTGACCCAGGTTACATCCTGGAAATCGGTCTGACCGGGCTCGTTGAAAGCGAGATGGCCAGAGGTTCCGATCCCTTGGCAAAGTATATGCATGGGTCCCGCTGAGCGCAGGGCTTGCTCGAAGCGGCTTGCTTCGTCCCTGGCGTCAGGTGAGTTGAACCGGACGAGATGGAAACCCTTCGGGTGGACTTTGTCATAAAGTTGGCGCCGGACCTGATAACCACAGGTGAGTTCTTCCGGAATATTCGGCTCCCAGAAGTCATCCATGTTGAAGCAAACCACGCGATCCCAGTCGAGGTCAGCCTGCCGGGCTAAGGCATCCAGAAAAGTGATCTGGCTTTCCCCAGCCGCCAGGATCATTCTGATCTCCTCTTCATGGCTGAGCAAGTTCCTCATTCGCTCTGCGACGGCGGCCGCAGCACAAAACCCTAGATCATACACATCCTTGCAGATCACGACTCGGGTTTTGCCGTAATGCATGCGTTTCACTGGGTATAGCGTTCGTCGGACTCCAGGGGATCGCTCTTAGCGAGCGTGGCAAGGTATATCAGGCCTCTGCCGCAAAAGGCATGCCGTCCCCATTGCCAGGCGAGACAAATCTGATCATTCTTCGAGACCGTCACTTCTGCTCAGATTTTGGCACCGTGTAGAACTCGTACGCGAGCCGCCAGGTTGACTCTTTCCCTGGTTCAATTCGCATGTCGATGTAAGGTTCCGGGGAGATGTTACTGCGGATGGACCAGAAAACGACTTTCGATAGCGGGCGGTCTCCCGTCTGCCTCACCCCAGCGCCGGTTTTGCGGTTCTCAACCCGGATGTCGTAGTCCTGGGGGCTGCTGCCGTGTCCTTCGAGATTTGTGAATACCGTCTCGCCTTTCTGCAACTCCTGAAGATAAACCAGTTCCTTGCCGCGGACTTCAGCCAGTCCCTTCAAGTCAGCAGTGGCGCGCACGTCGAATGGGAATCTCACAACTAAGTTCGGACCCGTCGGTTCGCCGTCGAGCATGAAGAAGTTGTGGTTGTAGACGCTGGTCGCGATCACCTTCCGGCCCGTGTTCTTCAGGCTGTGTTCCAGCACCAGTTCCGGTTTGTCCTTCACCAGCCGCAGCTTTTTCCGGTACGAATAGGAGTAACCAGCGGTATCCGGAAGCTCGTGAACGAACTCGATCCAGTCTCGGCCCTTCTTGATGCTCCACTTGCCTGAGTTCACCATCTCATAGGTGTTGAACGAGCTGTATCGGGCTTCATCCGGCTTGCGGAGAGTGCCCACGCCAATCTTGACAAAGCTTTCGCCGGCCTTCGCTTCGTCGTAGCCCAAACCGGCACCGTTTGTAAAAAACTCCTCCACGGGGCCAGTGATGGCGTCATGAAGCTTCGGGTCGTAATGCTCAAACCACTTGCCGAAGTAGCTGTGGCCATTCCATTCCAGGCTGGCGATGACGCCCGACCAATCAAAGCGTGTACCCCGGTAGTAGCCTCGTTGCACATCAGGAAGGTAGAGTTTCGCCCGGATGCGCGCGTTTGAAATCTCCGCCTGTGGAAATTCCTCTGCTGCCACACGGATCGCGCACAAAAGAGATGTGATACAAACAAACATCAGGATCTTCATGGTCTGTCGCCTCCCAGGACCCAGAAATCATCCCTGTTCAGAGCCACGGAATAGGAAGGTGAAACTGCTTCAAGCGCTCTTCGATCTCACTGCGCTCGCGGTTGCGTTTCAGTCCGTCAGGGCCATAGGAGACCAACCCGAACTCTTTTGCCAGTCGAACTGCCTCGTCCCGATGACCACTCGTCAAGGCCTGAAAGATCGCTTGTTCCAGTCTCGACAGATGCACCGCATGAAATTGATAGTCCAGAAAAGCCTCCCAGGCCATCGGGCACCAGCGGCTTAGGATCTCCCGGCCAATAATTTCGGCATAGCTGCGAATCTCGAGTTGCGCATGACTGTCCATACGCAAAGCCAGGAAGTGAAGCAGATTGTGAAGATTGATCTTCCAGTAAGCCTCTGTGTAGGTCGACAGTGGAAGGTCTTTGCGCGCTTGCTCTCGTGCAACACCGGCTTCCAGGCGTTCTTCGTACAATCTACGGCTAAGCGCCTGCAGCTCGGCTTCCTTCCGCGATAACTCTGATCCTTTCTCGCTATCGATATGCCCGTGGCTTCCCTGCCGGTTTCCTGCGGCTTGCTCCCGCCAATCGGCTTCTGGCGTAGTCTGTGCCGCATCGATGGCTTCAGAGTACCTCGTGGAATATTCGTTGACGCTGGCTGTGCGGTGGCGGATCCATTGCCGCCAGCAGTCCATCGGAACCCGGACGTGGAACTTGATCTCGCACATCTCGAACGGTGTGGTGTGCTGGTGACGCATGAGATAACGGATCAGCCCGCGGTCCTCGTGCACCTTCTTCGTGCCTTTGCCGTATGAAACGCGCGCGGCCTGTACAATGGATTCGTCGGATCCCATGTAGTCAATAACGCGCACAAAGCCATCATCGAGGGCCTTGAAAGGGACCCCGAGAATCTGGTTCAGGCTTTCCACCTGAACGCGTTCAATCTTGCCGAGTTCAGTCGTCATTCAATGACCCGCTTCCTAACGTGGAAGTCTGGCGCAGCCAGTCACGCTGCCTTGATCTTCGTCATCAGCCGAACGATGTATGCCCCCACTCCCACCACCATAACAATCAGCAACCCCCAGAACAGGGCAGGCTGCTTCTTTGTCCAGGGCCTTTCTACCCGTGGAGCCCGGTATGCAGAGTTGAGGCTTTCACCGCTCAGCCTAACCCTTGAAAGGGTTTCGGGACTGAGGTAGCTCTTCAAGCGCTCAATATCGTATTGCGGGGGTTGGGCGAGCGGGTTTCCATAGTAGAGAGAATATCGACGCCCGGGCTGAGTCTGAAAGATCAGGTCTTGCTCAACACCCTGCACTTCCAGCGCCGCCAACTGTAGCGGAGGATCGTCTTGGTTGTAAACCATCAGTTTCAAGTAGCGACACCGCACCTCCGGCACCCGAAGGGTCTTCTTTTCGAGGGAGTATTTTTCAGTGCGGAAGCGATACAAATCGCCCTGCTCAGAGCGCTGCCAGTTCTTGAGGTCGTTGCTTCCCTGAATCTTGATGAGCCGAAAAAAATTCTCCTCTGGTGTCTCAATCGTCAAGAAGTCGGCAGGTACGTTCCGATATTTCAAATCCAGAACGCACACCGTAGCCTTGAGCTTTGAATCCTCTTCGCGAGAATGTATCTGACTAGCGCGAACAGAACGCCGCGCGGTCGTGGTTCTCACCAGCGACAGACTTGCGCCTTCGATCGAGAGAGGGGGCTCCTTTCCATTCCATATTTTCACTTCAAGATAGCGATACTGACTATCCGGATACTTGATGGTAGTCAGTTGAACCTTCTGATCTCCGGTAAAGTCAAAAATGTAGGCGTCGTCTTTGAGAACCAACCAGCGTTTGCCATCCTGGCTGCCGCCGACCTCGACCCGCCGCTTGAAATCATGGCTTTTGATCTGGAGTGACAGCGTGTTGTTGGAAACCTCTTTCTCAAGATCCAGGGTCAACGTGGAGTAGGCACCGGGCAGAATCGCTTTGTTGAAGATCCTGGGATGGTAGAGTTCCTCCTTGGTGGTGTCGCGCTCGGCGAAGATCGTGTAGGGAACTTCGCGCTCCTGATCGTCAAGAAGGCGCAAGTCTGCAAGGAAGCGCTGCGATCGATCATACACCTCGCCGTCGAGCGTCAGACGAACATAGCCCGCTTGTGACAACGATTCGATCTGCTTCGAGAACTGCCAGTCGGTCTTTCTAAAGTCGGCCCACAGGAAGAGGGGCGCGTTGAGAGCGGAAGCGATGGTTATGAACAACCACGACCTCCCGCGCAGAAATACAGAGGAGAAGGGAGCTTGGTTGCACACAAAGGAACTGTGAAAACGCCGCACTGATTCACATAGGCAAGTTTTGAGAAGGCTCAGCATCGTCATCATGGGTCGGTTTTCACTACGCCCGGTTATGAGTCGAACAACCGCATTTGACGGCCGGGACTGAAGACTCAGCTGAGATCGAAGGACGAAGAAAGCGAAACCTTAGGCCACGACCTACATAATAAAGCCAGGCTAAGTCGAGATAGCTGATCCATAACGTAGAAGAACCCGGTTCGGCAACCAAAACACTGAGGACGCGGACATCGAGCACCTTGCCGCCGGCAATTATGGATGAACCAGGGAATGCTCCCGTACACATCCAACAAGCGTGTGCCGTTCAATGGCGCCCTTTTGTCGCGCAATCAATTCGTTACTGAAATCAGTAGTTTCAGCAATCTGACAGGAGTGTACCGTTCTTAATGCTCGATCTTCAAGATTGCTTTGGAGAAGTCGGCTTAATGGAGCCCGATTCTGCGTAGACTTGTCTGGACCAGAAAAAAAGGCGGAGGGGATGTTGCCCCCTTCCGCCTTTGAGAAAACCTGCGACTGATTCGGGTTATTGTATCGGTTGGCCCTCAAAGAATCCGCTGGTTCCGGAGGTACTGTACACTCGTGAGGTTGCCATTACCGGCTGCCCGTTGGTCGAGACGATTTCCACAGGTCCGAAGGTGCCGGTCACTCCCAAGGTTTCCAGGATATTTGCTGAACTGAAGAAGCCACCGGCTCGTATCAGTATCCCTCGCGAAGCTCCTTGCACATTGCCTTCTGTGTCGCGGGAAACGATGTCCACTATGGCATCGCTGCTACCCGTATTCACGACCACCAGGCTCGATTTGAAGGTTCCTACGTTGGCCGTAGACTGCACAAGCAGCCGGCTCGCGCCCTGGCTCCTGCTGACTGCAAATCCTGGGTCATTGGTGGTATTGTCGATCTGCGATGCCCAGGCGAAGATGGGCTGATCCGATTCCAGACGAATGTAGCCTTCGCGATTGGATACATCTTGCAGTCCTAACATCTGGCGGACGATGTTGTTGATCTGGGTAAGACCTTTGGCAGGCACTCCGACCGGAGCTGCCGCTAGTTGCTGGCCGCCGCTGTCGAAAAACCGCACCATCACCGTCGCGGCGAAATCTGTCACGTTGTTGATGCCCAAGTTGGTTCTTATGCCGCTGTTGTCAACTACGTGGGCCACGGTTTGCACCAGAGAAGCTTCGGAATATTTCAAACCTTCAAAAAACCCGCCCGCCCGATTTGTGCTGGACACACGGGAGCTGGCGATCAAAGGAACATTGTTCAATGAGTTGATTTCAATGGGCCCGTAGTTGTTGCTCACACCCAAGCTCTGGAGTACATTCTCAAACGACAGGACACCATTTGGAACCAAGGACAGGGTGGTTGCCGTCTGACCAAGTACTTCTCCGCCGGTGCCGTAGGCTTTCACCGAAATCAGCGCGGTGGTGTAGCCCACATTCATCAGCACAAGAGAAGAGCTGAAGGTTGAGATGTTCGCCGACGAAGGAATGAGGATTCTTGTCGAACCGTTTCGCTTGCTAAGCAACATGCTGGGATCGTTAGTGGCATTGTCGATCTGAGACGCCCAGGCACTGATTGGCTGGTCGCTTTCCAGGTAGAGGTTGCCGCGAACATCGCCTCCCAGATTATTTTCGAAAAGTACTCGCGCAACACTGTTGATCTGCTGCAACCCATCGGGTTTAACTTGGATCGTCTTGGCACCCAGAACCAATCCTTCGGTGTCAACCAAGGTCATGCTGACGTTGGCGATAATTTTGGATAGATTGTTGATGCCCAGGTTTGTTCTGAAATTACCGTTCTCGACGATGGACGGGATGAAGATGGCCTCCGCGGAAGGCCGGGCCGGCTGGCTCAGCCGGTCAGAAGTCTTGAACATTAGCGTGCCGGAAGTCACCCGATTATTGCTCGAATCTGTCGCCGTGATCCGGTAGCGATAGAGCGTCGAGGATGTCAGTCCCGTCAAATAGGTAACGTGAGTTGACGTGTTCGTAACCTCGGTACCGTTGTAAGGGAAAATCGACGCTGAAGGTCCATACTCGATCAGCCCGGTGGTGACTTTGTCCGTTGTCCAGTTGATTGTCACCGTGCTTGTGCTGACGTTCGAAAGCGTGATCTGGAGAAACTTGATTGGGGCGTTGGGATTAGGGTTGGGGTCATCACTTCCTTCCTGAGTGCGGAAGGTCAGTATTTCGGAGATCACCTGGTTGCCGGAAAGATCTCTGGCGATCATCCGGTAGCTGTACGTTGTCGCATTCGAAAGATTCGTAAGCGTGACGGCATGGGTTCTCGCAGAAACCGTGGTCAGCCCCGTAAGACTGCCAAGCGCACTGCTCGTTCCATACTCGACTTGAACGTAAGCTTCTTCACTAGTACTGAACGCAATGATCGCCGAGGAAGACGTGATGTTCCCGACCGACACCGCAGAAATGACCGGAGGAACTGAATCGGGCCCGCTTACAACAGCCGTAACCTCTTCAGAAAGCTCGCCTGCAACACCCTGAAGGTCGAACCCACGCACGGCCATGTAGTAGGTCTTGCCAGCCTCAAGTGAAACCGTCGCCTCGGTACCACTGACGTTCTGAGCCCCGTTGTAGGCTCTGGATGCCTGACCCCAGACGACCGTATACCCTGCAACCTCCGGATCTTGAATCGGGTCCCAAACAAGCGTCACTCTGCCGTTTTCCGCCATCAGAAATGCAGAACGAATGAGGCAAAAGAAGGCCAGCCCTAAGACTCGGAGATTACAAAGAAAGAATCTTTTACCCATCATCGTTTGTCAGCCTCGGTATAAATTTTCTATTCGAAGCCCTGAAAGCAACCAGTCCACCAACTAGGAAAGCCAGGAATCGGCAGGATGTGTCTCAGGTCGAATGAGTGTGTAAGCCAAATAAAAAGAATGAGTTATTTTTGATCTTCAAACCTCAAGAATCGATGGAGCTGGGATTTTCCGGCGGATGTTGTCAATCGCAGTGGACAGATTTGTTATTGGGCTCCCAAGGGTGTTCATGCACTAATGTAAGCTTGCCTGAAATCAAATACAGTCTTGTTGCCAGTAATTCCTCACCTGCAGCGGTGTTACGAGTCACGCCCAAGGTGCAGCCAGTACTCCGCAAATGACCCTCATCGCGCGCCGCAACTTCGCAATGCGCCAGGCTTCGCTACCACGAAATTCAGGCGTCCCTTTCAGAGAGCAAAGGAGGAAAGGGTCAAGGTGCTGGCTTCTCCTGCTCGGTGAACCCGAACTGATCGCACCGCATGGCCCCCAAGGAAATGAAGAGCCAAGAGACTCTCCAGCGTCTCCGGGCGGCGAAGTCATATCACAGGAAGCTGTGTTATGGCACTGCTGAACGGGAGAGCATCCCCGTTGTGGAGTCAGCTGATGGATCTGGAAGCGCGACGAGAGTCAGGTTCTGTGCCGCCTGGACGTTCTCAAACACGCAACCTGGGCCGAGATGGGGGGCCCAGCTTGTCGCCTACTCTGAAATAGACACCATTGGTCTGAGCTCCGTTTACCGTTACGACAATCAAACCGCTAGTTGCGTTGGGCGGCGCCACAGCAGTGATTGACGTGGCCGACCACGACGAGACCTGAGCGGCGAGACCGTTAAACGTTACGGTGCTGCTCCCTTGGGTTGCTCCAAACCCGGAGCCTGTGATCGTGACGGGAGTTCCCGCTGTGCCCCGTATTGGGGATATCGATGTGATCGAAAGATTTGCCGGAGTCGCTTGGACACGCGCCGTGCTTGAAAAGTTCTCATTCGTGTCGTAGGTGAACGCTGAGTAATAGTAGGTCGCGCCGTTAGTGAGATTCAAATGGTCGAAGTAATCACGTGCCCCTGCGACTCCCGCCCTGTCGAGCGCTAGACTCCCATCTACTCTGTTGGCCGGATAAGTTCCGTCCGTGCGATATCGGAGCGTGACGCCCCTGAAGTCGGAGTCGGTTGGATTCGTCCAGCTCAGGGAGATGCGCCCGTTGCCTGGAATCGCCGTAAAGCTCGTTACGTTACCTGGGGGAGCAGTGTCCGGCGGATTTCCTGTTGTGAATGAGAAGTCTGACGAAATCGAAGTGGAACCGCCATCATCTCGAGATCGCACTCGAAAGTGGTACGTCGTTGAAGGCTGCAGATTCGTCAAAGTTTGGCTGTGGCTCATCACCAGGGCGGCACTTGTCGCCAAGCTTCCGTAGACCGTCGTGAGACCGTAATCTACTTGGTTGTCGGCAGGCTTGTTTGTCTGCCAGGAGACTACCGCGGTGTTGTGTGTGATCGACGTGGCCGTAGTACCCGAAATGCTAAGAACCACTCCGGAAACTTCCAAGGAGGCCGTGCCGTCTGTCCGATCGGAGTCATAGGGAACGATAATCAAGTAGTATCGAGTCCCCTCAGTGAGGTTCTGGAGCAGGTAGCTCGTGTTGTTGCCAACATCCGCGATTCCGGTGTAGTTGCCCGAAAATGTTCCGTATCTGATTCTGTAACCCGCCAGACGGCTGTCTTGGACGGGATCCCATGAGACGAGAAGGGAACCCGCTAACAGGCTGCCGACACTGCACAGCGAGAGAAGGAAAGCAACTGAAGCCGTAGCGAGTCTTCCGAGGCGCATCGAGGCCACTCCCTCCAGGGTTCAAGAATCCGGGGCAACATAAGCAAGGCTTCATCCAATATTCCAAGCTACTTCTGGTTTTTAGTCCGACGTGGGCGGAACTGGCGGGACCTCTGGGTCTACCTCTAGCTTTGCTGCCTACCCCTCGGCACGACCGAAGGAAGATTTCTCCTGAGGCACCTGGCAATCAAATGATCCAACTAAATGGAGATCCATCCGAAAGTGTCGGGAGGCACAACACCTCTAATGACCGATCGACAACCAAACGGTGACCAAGGACACAGAAACGTTTGCAACTCTGCTGAAAGCCTCCCTATTTCAGGCGTACGTCAAATGCTCTCGAAGAACAAAACTGTCCCTCGATCTCCAGAATTTTGACAGCGGAGGAGAGGACTCGCCCCACAGTTTTCAGCGTTTCTTCTCTGAGAATTCACGTCTTCGGTTCGGAAGCTCTCTGGCGGGCCGCCTCGCACATGATGATAGAGGTTGCCACCGAAACATTGAGTGATTCGACCAAGGGTCCGGTCGGGATTCGGATCTTCAGAGTGGCCTGCCTCAAGACCGCCTCGCTCAGTCCTCGCCCTTCGTTGCCCACCGCCAATGCCAGACGTCCCTGATAGCTGATGTCGCGGAAGTCGATCTCGCCTTGGGGCGTTGCCGCGACTATCTCAAACCGGTACCGGGACAACTGTTCAAGTAGTAAAGTTCCCGACAGCCCGGTGAGGCAGGGCACTCGGAACACCGAGCCTGCCGAGGAGCGGATAACCTTCGGGTTCCGAGGGTCTACCGAACCGTAAGTCAGAAGCAGACCCCGTACTCCGAAAGCTTCAGCGGAGCGAACCAAGGTCCCCAGATTCCCCGGATCTTGCAGTTCCTCTCCTACGAGAAGGAACGCTGTGGTTCGCAGGAGTCTGTCGAGATCAACTGCTGGCAGCTTTGCCAGAGCCAATATCCCTTGGGGAGTCTCTGTGCTGGAGATGGAGGGAAAGACCTTGTCGGCAACTTCAATAATCTCGGGCAAATTCCCGGCAACCTGGTTTAGCAGTGCCTCCGCCTCCGATCGGCAGTGAGAGGAAACGAAAAGCTCTTCGATCTGCAAGCGACTTTTGATGGCTTCCCGAAGCAGCTTTAGGCCTTCAACGGGAACTGGGGCGTTCTCATCGCCCTGCCCGACCCGTAGAACTTGCCTGAGCTTCTTCAACCGCTGGTTCGAGGCAGAAGTAATGATCACGCAGCGCTCCTTTGAGAAACCTGCAGCTTCCAGGAGAGTCGGCAATAGTCTGTCGGCAGTGTCATGCTACGGTTCCTACGGCCACCTGTAAGCCTCCCAATCCGCGTCGCGTTGACCCCGTCTTTGAACTTGTGATAATTTCGCCGCGATGTTAACACAGCGGATCAGAATCCACGGAAATGGCGGCGACGCACAAGCGTTGCAGGTCGCTTCGGCGGCGATTCTCAACGGGAGCGTCATCTCGGTTCCCACCGAAACATTCTATGCATTGTCAGCCGACCCTTTCAATCTGAGGGCAGTCGAGCAGATCTTTCAGATCAAAGGCCGTCAGGATTGGAAGCCATTGCTCCTGTTGGTGGATTCCATAGAGCAGGTCGAGGGCATCACACGGCAGATCCCCGACCGCTTTTATGAAATTGCCCGGAAGTTCTGGCCGGGACCGCTTACCCTGATTCTACCGGCGGCAAATACACTTCCGAGAAAGGTGACCGGAGGCACGGGCACCGTGGGTGTACGCATTCCCGCTCTCTCCTTGACGCGGCAGCTCCTGCGTACGGTCGGAGTTCCATTGATTGGGACCAGCGCTAACCGTTCGGGGCATCCGCCTTGCTCAACGCCGGAGCAAGTACTTCAGCAGCTGGGAGGCAAGATCGAGTTGGTGCTGGATCTGGGTAGTACGAACGGCTCTGCGCCATCGACGATACTGGATCTGACTTCCGAGCCAGCACGACTTGTTCGCGAAGGGGCCATCCCGGCTGAAGATCTGTCGGCCTATACATCCCCATGAGACGGCGCGGCCGCCGGGCCCTGTTCCATCTGTTCTTCGTCTTCCTGCCGCTGACGGTTCTCGCTTACATTGTCGTCCTTTATTTGATGATCCGGCGAACTGCGGTCCGCGACGATGCTCAGCTTGCGGACATCATCGTTGTTCTGGGAGCCGCGCAGTACAATGGGCGGCCCTCTCCGGTTTTCAGGGCGCGCCTGGATCATACTGCTTCACTCTTCCGCAAAAACTTGGCGGGTCGAATCCTGACCACTGGCGGATACGGACTGGACTCCCGCTACTCTGAAGCCGGAGTGGGTAAGTCGTACCTGGTGAAACAGAGCATTCCTGGAGAATGCATTTTTACCGAAACCAGCGGCCTGACAACAACTGACAGCCTCGAGAAGAGCATTACCTTTTTAAAATCGCAAAATTTCAACCGCGTCATTGCCGTTAGCGATGGCTTTCACCTGTTTCGCATCAAAAGGATTTTCACCGACCATCAGATAACGGCCTTCGGCTCTCCGGCACGCAACAGCCTCATCGAATCCAATTTCAGATCGCGAGCCTGGGCTTCGTTGAGAGAGGTTTTCGTCTACACCGCCTATCTGGCAAAGCATCAATGGCACCTGCCGGGTCCTGCCGCTGGCCTTTCGAAGAGTTGAGTTTGCCGATCCTAAGTTGTCGTGGATCGTTCGCCGCTCCCCCAGGCACCTGGCTCTAGTCTGACATCGTCGATGCCTGACTTGCGCCCAGCAAGGGCCACAGGATGGCCCACAATCGGCGAGTCGGAAGGTGCTTTCTCGCTCAAACGCGAGCGCGGCCCGTCCACTCCTTCGCCGCCCCCTGAAGCTGCGGGAAAGTTCAAGGTTTCGGCCTCCCGCGAGCGGAAGGGAAAGGCAAAAGGCGTCGGGGCACAGGCAGCCGCTGGTTCTGAAGAGGCCGAAGAGGCCTGCCGGATGTGGAAAGCAATCCGGGATATTGTGCAGCGAGGAGAAAAATGGCAAGCAGGAGAGAGGAGGCCCGGTGAAAACCCATCGCGTGCTGTTTCTGACAATAGCAGTATTGGCAGGCTTTGCAGCCGCTCATTCGACAGCTCAGCGTGAAGCGATCAATCCCCGAAACTTCAAGCCTCAGGGCCAGCCTTACAATTATGCGATTCGGGCCGGCGAAACCTTGTACATTTCCGGTCAGGGCAGCCAAACGCCAGAAGGCAAGCCACCCGGCACGTTCGAGGAGCGTGTCAAACAGTGTCTGCAAAATGTCCGTGCCATTCTGCGTTGGGGTGGGATGGATCTGGGCAATCTCGCGTCGCTTCACATCTACGTGACAGAGTTGCGCAATCTAGAGACACTGGATCGAGTCTATTGGCAATTGATCGGCGCTGATCCGCCGGCGCGAACCATCCTGGAGGTGGCCGCCTTGCCCGAGGGAAATTCTATTGAGATCTCTGGAATTGCGGTCGCTGATCCCAACAGCAAACGGGCGATCTGGCCGGCACGCTGGCCGAAGTCTGCCCACGCAGACCCGCCGGGCGTCCTGACCGGCGAGATGCTCTACCTTTCTGCTCTGGGCGCCGAGAGTGTTCAAGTGAGCGGTGAGGTCACAGACTTTCCAGGACAAGTCAAACAGGCACTCGAGAACGTGGGTGAGGTTCTAGCAGCTGCTGGCATGAGTCATCGCAACCTTGTTTGGGTGAATCCCTATCTCGACGACTTCAAGCAGTACGCTGCCATGAACAAGGTCTATGAAGCGTTTTTCGATTTCGGAAATACGCCCGGGCGTGGAACCATCCAGGTAACGGCACTGCCGTCTCAGCAGCATGTCGTCTTCAGCGGGATTGCTGGAAGCGAGCTTTCAAAACGCCTGGCAATAAGACCTCGCAATATGGCCCCGAGTTCCACTGCCAGCCCCGGTATTCTGTACGGAGACACTCTTTATCTTTCCGCAAAATCTGGATTCATTCCAGGGCAGGGCATCGTGACCCAGGACTTTGAACTGCAGTTGCGGCAGTCAATGAGGAATCTCTTGGACGGTCTGGAAGAAGCTCAAATGGATTTCTCGAACGTAGTCTCAGCCGTGGTCTATCTCAAGGACATGAAAGACTATGACCGGATGAATGAGCTTTATCGAACCTTTTTCCAGGCAGACCTTCCGTCACGAACGACGCTCCAGCAAAGTCGAGACCACGAAACCAAGACCGAAGAACAGATGTCGTTCATTGCGGTGCGTGAAGCCAAGCGTTGAGGCTCGCAATTCCCTCGCACCTCTGTAACCCGCTCGCCTGTTCCCTAGACACTTGCTATTCCCTCGCAAACCGGCTACCCACCCAGTCGAGCGCTTCTTCCCGTGTGCGAACAGCCAATTCCAGCTGCGCATCCTCTACTGACTTTAGGATCTGCTTGAACATGGGCCCCGGCCGGTAACCCAATTGGATGAGGTCATCACCAGAAATCAAGGGCTCTGGCCGGATCTCTTCCGGCCTGAGCTGTTCTCTCATCTGCCTCGCCAGATGCCAGAGTTCCAGCTGGCGATGGCTGCCCAGGCAATCTATTCGATGCAGTTCCAGATGCTCATCGAAACCCACCTGCCGCAGGAAACGCTTCAGTGTCGACGGTTTCATTTGTGGCAGATCCTTGAACTTCAGGTGGTCTCGAACTAGCTGAACGATGCGCTCTGTTTGCCGGTTTGCCAATCGGAAACGCTCGCAGATCCGGGTGGCCAGGCGGGCGCCTTCTTCGCAATGATTGTTGAAACGGATGCGGTCTTTCACTTCAAAGGTGAGCGGCTTGCCTACGTCATGCAAAAGCACCGCCATCGCCAGGCTGATAGATGGATAGGACTCAACTTCATCCTGCTCGCCAGCCGAAAGTTGCTTCCAGTCGGTTGCGGTGGGGTTAGTGCCTTGAGCCAGCTGGCGTCTCGTTTGATCCATGATCTGCAGCATCAGCATCGTGTGTGTCCACACGTCGCCTTCCGGATGAAACTCAGGCGGCTGCTCCACACCTTGAAGCGCCGAGATTTCAGGCAGAATTGAATTCAGCAGCTGTGTTTGGTCGAGCAACAGGAACCCGTCGTGAGCAGCGCCTTCAGTGAGGATCCGGATCAGTTCATCCCGCAGTCTTTCTTTGCTCACCTGAGCGATCTGTTTAGACGCCCGAACAATGGCGTCCAGGGTCTGCTGTTCCAAGGAAAACTGGAAGCGAGCGGCGAAGCGAACCGCCCGCATCATTCGCAGCTTGTCTTCGCCGAACCGCCGGACAGGATCTCCGATGGAGCGCAACAGACCCTTGCCAATGTCCGACTGCCCGCCGACGTAGTCGAGCACTTCTCCGGCGAGCGGATCGTACAGGAGCCCGTTCATTGTGAAGTCGCGCCGCAACACATCAAGCCGGGCCTCATCGGTGTACGTTACATCTTCCGGACGGCGACCGTCATGATAGGCGCCGTCGGACCGGAACGTCGCAACCTCATACTTGCGGCCTTCAAGAATGACCAGCACCACACCGAACTGGGCGCCGACTGGAACCGTTTGAGGAAAAAGCCGCATCACCTGCTCAGGTCGAGCGCTGGTGGCTATGTCGTAGTCCTTGGGCTCTTGGCCCATTACTTGGTCGCGAACGCAGCCCCCAACAAAGTAGGCTGCGAAGCCTGCCTGGCGCAGCTCCCTGACAATGGCGACGGCCGATGGCTTCACTGGATTGTCCTTGCAGGGGCGATGGAGTCGAAACCGAATCTGCCGCGAATCTTGTCGGCAGCTTCGCAGAGCCGGGCCATTTTCTCCCGCGATTCCTGCTGGAAAAGATCTTGCTGTAGCGGGCCAAAGCTGAGCCCGCTCACAGCCACACCCAGCAGCCGTATTTTTGACCGGCCGTCCCAGTTCTTCTTCAGCAGGTCAAACACGCTCTCCATGATATCGCGATCCAGTTGGCTGGGTTCTCTGAGAGAGAGCGCGCGCGTGATGGTTCGGAAGTCGAGGTCCCGAAGTTTGAGAGTAATCGTGCTGGCAAACATCCTGTGGTCTCGCAAACGGTGCGCTGTTCGTGCCACAAGGCTCGCAAGAGTTGCATGCAGTTCCTCGGTATCTGCTGTATCCCGGTCGAACGTGTGTTCGTGGCTGATCGATTTCGGCTCTTCGTGAAACTCAAAGTGGGCAGTGTCCAATCCTTGAGCCTTGCGATACAGAGATTCTCCCCAAAGGCCGAAGGTGCCCGCCAGAAAGGACTGGCCGACGCTGCACAACTGCGCGACATTGGTAATCCCGAGATCATGAAGTCGACCAACGGTCACTTTACCCACGCCGGGCAGCTTTCCGACCTTCAGCGGCCCAAGGAACACGGCCTCGTGACCGGGCAATACGCACAGGATTCCACGCGGCTTGGCCAGGTCAGAAGCAACCTTTGACACCATCTTTGTTCGAGAGATGCCGATGGAAGCGCCGAGTCCTGTTTTCCGCAAAATCTCGGTCCGCAGACGGTGAGCTAACTGAAAGGGGTCTCCGTACAGTCGGCCGGACCCTGTGAAGTCGAGAAATGCCTCATCAATAGACACCATCTCGACGTCAGGGGTGGAGGCCCGAAACACCTGTTCAACCTTATGCGAGTATTCGACGTACTTGTCGCGTCTTCCCGGCAAAAAGATAGCGTGTGGGCAAAGTTGCTTGGCCGTCACCAGAGGCATCGCTGAATGCACTCCGAACTTGCGAGCCTCATAGGACGCTGCCGAGACGACCCCGCGCTGGTTAGGAACGCCTCCCACGATTACAGCTTTGCCTCTCAGCCCAGGATCGAACAATTCCTCGACCGAAACGAAGAAGGCATCCATATCAGCATGGAAGATGACTGGTTCCCTGGGATGCTGGCCGTCTGCCATCGTTTTCTCAAGGTCTGCAATTAGCAGTCTGTTGTTCTCTATGCCAAGGTTCCGGTTTCCAGACAGAAAGGACGGTAACCTCTCTGACTCTGGAGCATCAGTACTTACGCAGCACGGCAATGACCCGTCCCTGAACTGTTAGGTCCTTCGCCTTGACGACAATGGGCTGCATTTCACTGTTTGCCGGTTGCAGGCGCACATAGTCATTCTTTTCGCGGTAGAATTTCTTGAGCGTCGCTTCGCCGTTGTCTATGAGCGCAACGATGGTGTCGCCGTTTTCCACGGCCTGAGTGTTTTGAACCAGGACAAAGTCGCCATCGCAAATGTGATCGTCGATCATCGAGCTGCCTTTGACCTGGAGCACATAGACGCTCTTGCTACCGACAAATTCCCTGAGTGAGATGCTTTCGTCGCTCGATAGAGCTTCCAGCGGCTGCCCGGCTGCGATTCGCCCCAGCAAAGGTAGCTGAACGTCCCTGCCCGAGCGGGACAACGGGTTCGCACGTCGTTTCGCTCGGGTCACCTGCTCGAGTGGTTCGCGGTTGAGGATCTCGATGGAGCGGCTGCGATTGTAGTGGCGCCGGATGAATCCTTTTCTTTCTAGTGTATTGATATGCTTGTGAACTGTCGCGAGAGAGGAGAGCTGCAAGTTCTTCCCGATCTCATCGAAGCTCGGACAATAGCCGTTTTCCTGAACGAACTGATCTAAGAACGAAAGCACCTGAAATTGTCTTTTGGTTAGCGGCATCGCGGCCATCCTGAGAGAGTTGCAGATCAAGCGATGACTTTGCCACGAGAGCTGGTATCACTCGTTATCGTCCATGTTCCTGCTGGCCGCGTATCGAGTGCAGCGGCGAGGAAGACACAGCCCGTTCGAATCGCCATCAGGCACAAGTATAGGCGAAATAAAAGCGAATAACCAGAGAGGAAACCATGTCGCGATCCTACCCTGGCGACCCTGTGTGTGCTGTAGGTGCCATCATTTTCAGAGGCAACTCGGTGTTGCTGGTGCAGAGAGGACGCCCGCCAGCACAAGGCCAGTGGTCGATCCCGGGGGGCCTTGTGCGCCTTGGAGAAGCGCTCGAGGCCGCCGTGCAGCGTGAACTGCACGAGGAGACGGGCCTGGAGGTGCGACCCGTCGAAGTGGGCAAAGTGGTTGACCGGATCTTCCGCGACCGGAACGGCAGGGTGACTTATCACTACGTCATTGTCGACTTCATCTGTGAAGCAGTGAATGGCGAGCCCGAAGCAGGGTCAGACGCAGTCGCGGCCAGGTATGTCGAACTCAGCCAACTGACCCAACTCGATATCACCGAAGGCACGTCGGATGTTATTCAGGAAGTTTATGCGCGCTGGACGAGGCAGGTGTGATATGAGCGGTGGGCCCTATTGATGCTACAGGGTTTTGTCAGAGCTTGCCGCACCCATTCCACCTTTCCACAGGCTCAGGAAGCGCATTTGAATGCCCCACGTAAGTCAGGCTGGAAGGGCGGTTCAATCACTCAGTGAATCTCAAGTCCTCAGGCATCCCGCAGCCACTGGAATTTAATCAGAGTGGTGTATAATGGATTCAGTTCAGAGATCCATTGGACGAAGCAAAGATTTTAAGCTCCGCTCTTTCTCAATGAAATCGAATTTGATTTTGTTGAATCGCAGTGCTTAATTCGCCCTCTTTCCTGTTTTCCTCCGGGCAATCCCGCATTCATTCTCCAACGAAAATAGGCAGGACACGAATAGCGTGCAAAAACGTGGGAGGGCATGGTGTATATGGCCGAAACCAAGACAAGCATTCTCTCTTTGATCCACCAGGGACAAAACAGTGAACAGTTCCGCGAGCTGAACTGGGAAGGCACTTTTGAAGACTACCTGGAGATCATTCAGCAGAACCCCAAAATCACTCGGACTGCCTTTCAACGGGTGTACGAAATGATTCTGGCCTGCGGCAAGGAGGAGTACTCCGAATACAAGCGGAAGATCATCCGCTATAACTTCTTCAAAGACCTTCCCAACAACGGCCGGGACGCTGTTTACGGGTTGGACATTCATCTTTCCAAGATGGTGGACATATTCAAGGCAGCTGCCCATCGCTACGGCACTGAGCGGCGAGTCTTGCTGTTGCATGGCCCGGTAGGCAGTTCCAAGAGCACGATTGCCCGGCTGCTTAAAAAAGGGCTTGAAGAATACTCAAAGACGCCAGAAGGGGCGTTGTACACCTTCAGCTGGACACAGGTGAATCAGCTGCACGAGTCTGACACGCTGCGTTTCAGTGACGACATGCCATGCCCGATGCACGAAGAACCTCTGCACCTCATTCCGATAGAACTCCGCAGCCAGGTCCTTCAGGAGCTGAATCGAAGCCCTCGAATCGACTACTTGGTGACAATCGAAGGCGATCTTTGTCCGGCTTGCCGCCAGACTTACCGCGAGCTGAGCAAGAAATATGATGGCGACTGGTCCAAAGTCGTGTCGCACGTGAAGGTGCGCCGGCTAGTCCTTTCTGAGAAGGACCGCATCGGCATAGGGACGTTCCAGCCCAAAGACGAAAAAAACCAGGACTCCACAGAGCTGACCGGGGATATCAATTACCGCAAGATCGCGATTTTTGGCTCTGACTCTGACGCCCGCGCTTTCAATTTCGACGGAGAGTTTAACGTGGCTAATCGCGGGATCATCGAATTCATTGAAGTCCTCAAGCTCGACGTGGCCTTTCTTTACGATCTGCTGGGCGCTTCGCAGGAACACAAAATCAAACCCAAGAAGTTCCCGCAGACAGACATAGATGAAGTCATCATCGGTCACACGAATGAGCCGGAATACCGCAAGCTGCAGAACAACGAGTTTATGGAGGCTTTGCGGGACCGCACCGTCAAGATTGATGTCCCCTACATCACGAAGATCTCAGAAGAGATCAAGATCTACCAGAAGGACTTCAATCCTGACAGGATTCGTGGAAAACATATTGCCCCACACACCATCGAAATGGCTTCCATGTGGGCCGTGCTGACACGTCTTGAAGAGCCGAAGAAGGCCAATCTGACGCTGCTTCAGAAGCTCAAGCTTTACGATGGGAAAACCCTGACGGGCTACACGGAAGACAGCATCAAGGAGCTGCGCAAGGAGGCCGTGCGGGAAGGCATGGATGGCATTTCACCCCGATACATTCAGGACAAGATTTCGAACGCCTTGGTGAGCAACGAATTGACGAGCTGTGTGAACCCCTTCATGGTGCTCAACGAGCTGGAAAGTGGATTGAAGCATCACTCACTGATCAAGAGCGACGAACAGCGCAAGAAGTATCGCGAGTTGCTTGCTGTGGTGAAGCAGGAATACGAAGACATTGTGAAGAACGAGGTGCAGCGCGCCATTTCGGCGGACGAAGAAGCTATCGCCCGACTGTGCAGCAACTACATCGACAACATCAAAGCCTACACACAGAAGGAAAAAGTGAAGAACAAATACACCGGCCAGGACGAGGAACCTGACGAGCGTCTGATGCGAGCCATCGAGGAGAAGATTGAGATTCCAGAGAGCCGCAAGGATGACTTCCGGCGCGAAATCATGAATTACATCGGCGCTCTGGCGATTGAGGGCCGAACCTTCAACTACAAGACTAATGAGCGCTTGTTCAAGGCTCTGGAATTGAAACTGTTTGAGGATCAGAAGGATTCCATCAAACTGACCAGCCTCGTGGCCAATGTGGTCGATAAGGACACTCAGGAGAAGATTGACGTGGTAAAAAGCCGGATGATCAAGAATTACGGCTACTGTGACATTTGCTCAACGGATGTCCTGAACTACGTGGCCAGCATTTTCGCGAGAGGGGATTCGAAGCGGTAACCACCAAACATGGCAACCCTTAAGATCGAACAAGACCACAATCGTTTCCGGCAGATCGTTCGTGGCAAGGTGAAGCAAGACCTCAGGAAGTACATCTCCCATGAGCAACTCATTGGCCGCAAGGGAAGAGACCTCATCAGCATTCCGGTTCCTCAGATCGACATTCCGACCTTTCGTTTCTCGCCACAAAGCCAGGGAGGAGTGGGCCAGGGCGAAGGCGAGTCGGGAACACCCATCGCCGCTGGAGAGGCAGATGGCGCTGGCGAAGCGGGTAACCTGCCCGGCGAACATCTCATGGAAGTCGATATTACGCTAGAGGAGCTGGCGCAGATTCTCGGTGAGGAACTGGAGCTGCCTAAGATTCAGCCAAAGGGCGCCGAGAGAATCCAGGTTGAGAAAGACCGCTACTCCGCTGTCCGGCGCACTGGTCCCGAATCGCTTCGGCACTTCAAGCGAACCTACAAGGAAGCGTTGAAGCGTCAGATCGCCTCGGGGGTTTACAACCATCGCAACCCTGTTATCCTCCCCATCCGCGAAGACAAACGATACCTTTCGTGGAAGACGAAACCCAGGCCGGAATGCAATGCCCTCATTGTTTACATGATGGACGTCTCAGGCTCGATGGGCGACGAGCAGAAAGAGATCGTGCGGATCGAAACGTTCTGGATTGATACTTGGCTGCGCTCCCAGTACAAGGGACTGGTGACACGTTACATCGTGCACGATGCTGCGGCGAAGGAGGTAACCGAGGAGCAGTTTTACCATCTCCGCGAGAGCGGCGGCACGATGATCTCGTCGGCTTACAACTACCTTAACAAGATGATCGACGAGGAGTATGACCTGGAGCAATGGAACATCTACGGCTTTCATTTCTCAGACGGCGACAACTGGTCGGGTGGCGATACTGACAAGTGCTTGGCCCTGCTGGAAAAGGAGCTGCTGCTCAAGGTGAACCTGTTCTGCTACGGCCAGGTCGAGAGCGCGTATGGAAGCGGCGAATTTTACCGCGAACTGGAAGAGGGCCTCGATTCCCAGGAAAATCTCGTAACCTCGAAGATTCAGAGCAAGGAAGACATTTACGCTTCGATCAAGGATTTTCTGGGTAGAGGCAAGTAGCCGCGGACGATGAGGTGCGGCCGGGTCTCCTCGCGCTGCATGAGGACGCTTGTATGAACCTGCCCAAAGACTTGGAAGATATCCGCCAGGAGATCGAAGGATATGCTCAGGACTACGGCCTGGATTTCTTTGAAACTTTCTTCGAGATTCTCGACTTCAAGCAACTCAACGAAGTCGCCAGCTTCATGGGCTTTCCCAACCGCTATCCGCACTGGCGGTTCGGCATGGAATATGAGCGGTTGAGCAAGAGCTTTGCGTACGGGCTGCACCGGATCTACGAGATGGTTATCAACAACGATCCCTGTTACGCCTATTTGCTGCAGTGTAACAACTACGTCGACCAGAAGATCGTTATGGCGCACGTCTACGGTCACTGCGATTTCTTCAAGAACAATTTCTGGTTTTCGAAAACGAACCGGAAGATGATGGATGAGATGGCCAACCATGCCACTAAAGTCCGGAAGTACATCGACAAGCACGGGTATTCTGAAGTCGAGAACTTCATCGACGTTTGCTTGTCCATCGACGATTTGATTGACCGTCACTCACCGTTTATTGAGCGGCATGGAAGGAAACCTGTGTCTACGCTCGAGAATGGCGAGGAAGACAAAACAGTCAAGAAAATCAAGAGCAAGGATTACATGGATGAGTACATCAACCCCGAGCAGTTTCTCCAGGATCAAAAGCGAAGGCTGGATGAAGAGCGGGTGCAGCGGCGGAGTTTCCCAGAAAAACCGGAAAAGGACATCCTGCTTTCTCTCATTGAGACGGCTCCGTTGGAAAACTGGCAGCGCGACATTCTCGAACTCATTCGCGAAGAGAGTTATTACTTTGCACCACAGGGACAGACCAAGATCATGAACGAAGGCTGGGCTACTTACTGGCATTCAACCATCATGACCCAGAGGGCGCTCCAGGATTGCGAGCTCATCGACTACGCCGATCACCATTCTGGGACTGTGGCAACACAGCCGACGCGGGTCAACCCATACAAGCTCGGCCTGGAGCTTTTCAAAGACATCGAAGACCGGTGGAACAAGGGAAAGTTTGGCAAGGATTACGAAGAGTGCGAAGACATCAATGAGAAGAAGAACTGGGACAAGAAACTGGGCTTGGGTCGAGAAAAGATCTTCGAGGTTCGAAAGATTTACAATGACGTCACATTCATTGATACGTTCATGACCGAAGAGTTTTGCCGAGATCAAAAACTGTTCGCTTACAAGTATGATGCGGAACAGAATGCTTATGTTATTTCCGATCGCGAGTTCAAGAAGGTCAAGCAGCAGCTGCTCTTTTCTCTCACCAATTTTGGCCAACCTTTGATTTACGTCAAGGAAGCCAACCATGAAAATCGGGGCGAGTTGTATCTTGAACACCGCCATGAGGGCATCGACTTGAAGATCGACTATGCCAAGGCTACGATGGAGAACATTCAGAAGATCTGGTCGCGCCCTGTTTACCTCGAAACGGCTGTAGAGGGGCGTGGCAGACTATTGGGGTTTGACGGGCACAAACATACCGAAAGAAACTTGGGGCCGTAGCGTGAGGAATGACGAGGTCTGGGTGAGGAACGGCCAGGGAGAACACTGGAAAAGGCCAGCCGCGCAGGAACGAGAATTGCTAGGAAGCTTGTTCTCGTAGTCTTCATGCTCCTCTCCGAAGAAATGGCAGGGCGACGCAAGCATTCAGGATTCGTCATTGGATTTTTGTCATTCATTCGTTCGACCAGGAGGGCTTAATGCCTGATCTTCGAGATATTCTGGAAGCGGTTCAAGCTGGGTCGGAGGTGGAGACTTCGGTCGAAACCCGTGGTTTCATGTGGAGCTTCAGGATCGACCGGGCCGATGAGCTGGGTTTGCTTTTGTCCTGCCTGACGGTCCAGGCGAAAAGCAAGCCAGCAAACTCAATCTCGCGGCAGACAGAACTGCTGAGCCAGAATCTCTCCTACCTCAATGAGGGGTTCAAACTGGTTGAGCCGGACGCAGTGGAACAGATGTGGCTGTTCCGCAGCGTTGCGCAGCAGCAGGGACGTGACAGGACAAGGTACTTCGAAATCGTCTTGTCCGCCGGGAGCCGTCTCTCATTGAGTCACTATGAGTTCGACCGAGTGTCAGGCCAGCGCAGGATTTTCCCGGCAAATCTCTCTATGGAAATGTTTAGGCGGCTGATCGAGGATCTCGAGGTTATCTTGGGTTAAGGGCTTGCGGAGAAACTGTGCTCGAGCCAATTACCCGTCTGCTAACCAGATAGGCCTCTCGCCTCGCTCAGTGAATTCTTTTTGGTGGATGCACAGGGATGTTTGCGATGTTCGCCAAGCACCTCGTGTGCGCTGCCGGACACGAGCATCGCAAAGTAGCTCTATCGACAACATCCTACCCGCTCGCAGCTGAATGTCTTCGAGAATGTTCCTTCCTCTGCTGAAGCTGCTGCTTGCCGCTCTGGCCGCTGTTCTCGTCTTCCTGCCCTTCTTTTACGCATTCGCTAACATTTATCGGCAGCGACTGCCAATCCTGAGTAGTCCGCAAGCAGAAGGGCTGCGGTTCGATTCCGTTTCCTTTGCAACCTCCGATGGTGAAACGATTCGTGGCTGGTTTATACACGGAGCGATCGGGCATCCCCTGATCGTTGTTTGCCACGGTGTCGGCACCAACCGGGAAGATCTGCGAGATGTCAGCCGGTTTCTATGCCAGGCGGGTTTCAATGTCCTAGCTTTCGATTTTCGCGCGCACGGAGAAAGCAGCGGCCGGAAGACGACCTTCGGCTTTCGTGAAGCACTCGATCTTCAAGCAGCGGTCCGTTTTGCTGGAGAGTCTTACAGTGCTCGCTTTCAAGGGATCGGGGTCTACGCAATTTCCATGGGAAGCGCAGCCGCATTATTTGCCTCGCCGCATCTGCCCGAGATTCGGGCATTTGTTCTTGACTCTCCTTTTGCACGCCTCCCGAACCTCATTGCTTCACAGTTTGGCGCCCTGCCGTCCTCCTTGCGCCCACTGATGGGAGCGCTCACTAATCTTTATGGCTCTCTGTTGATGGGCGTGCGAGTCGATGCCGTTGCACCAGAGGAGTATGCCCCTTACCTTGGATCACGTCCGGTGTTGATCCTTCATGGCGGCGGGGACACATTGATACCGGTTTCGCAAGGGAGAAAGCTCTTCGAGAGGATCTCTGGACCCAAGGAGTTAGTTGAAACGCCTGGCGCGGGGCATGTTCAAAGTTATCCAGTGATGGGAAGGGCCTATGAAGAGAAAGTAGTGGAATTCTTCAGGACTTGGCTAATCTAGTAATACTAGGTTAAGTATCTACGAAGTATCCAAGTGCTTGAATTTCGTCTGACACCAAGGGCAGAAGCCGTTGAGCCTAATCAGATGCCGCTGCATCCTCCGCCGGACCTGAGGTAAAGTCACACCAGTCGTTTTTTTTGAGGCGAGCCTGCTCGGTACGCAGAAAAGCATAAGCCAAGGTGACCAGCGTGACATGGTGGTGCCAACCCAGCCAATGGCGGCCCTCAAAATGATCCAAGCCGAGTTCCTCTTTCAGTTCGCGATAGTCCAACTCGATCCGCCAGCGGGCATGGGCGATGCGAACCAAGCGCCGCAGTCCCGGCACGGCCGAATCCAGTTGGGCCAACCAATACTTAACGGGTTGCTTTCCTCCCGTCGGCCATTCGATCAACAACCACTCGGCGACGCGTTGTGTCCGCGTGCCGGAGCGCCAGCCGTGGGCCGCCCAAACTGGCAGCCTAGCAAAGCGCGACCGTTGGGAACCTCGGCTTCCCTCCCGCCACGTCACGTTGCGCCAAGCCGAAGGCGGCAACTCTCGAGCGACCGTGGGCAGATCCTGGGGCGGGGGGAGCCCTGCCACGAGCATCACCTTGCGGGGACGGCCTGGCCGTTTGGGGGCAGGCAGCGACGTGTGAGGATCTTGTGTCCAGACCTGCGTTTCGGGCTCCACCGTCACCACATACTTCAGCTGGCGTTGCCGCAACTGCTGGCGAAAGTCGTAGCAGTCGCCGTAAGAATCGGTCACCAGCGGCAGCGGCGGCACGCCCCAACCCAACACCTGATCCAACAACTCACAGGCCAGTTCCGGTTTACTGCGGAAGGTCAGGTCGGAGGGCAATTTGACTTCGGCAGCTCGTTCGGCATCTTCAAACCACTTCTGAGGCACAAACAAGCGCCACCCCAGCGGGCAACTGGCGTCCCCCACTACTCCAGTGCAAGGTGACCGCGACCTGACAATTGGCCACCTTGCCCAAGGCTCCGCAGTACTGTCGGCCCACCCCCCACCCTGACGGCTCGTCCTCGAAATAGGCGACAACGGACCCGGTGTCCAGCACGAGCGCCTTGGGTCTGCGCGGCATACTACAACTCTCTTTCCACTTTCTTCTCTGCCATCAGGGACTTTAGCAACCCCTTCCCTTTGTGTTTGCCACGGAGGCTGTGGATGTAGTCCCGCGTTATCGGCTTCAGCACAATGCTCTGTGTTCGCTCATCAGCCAGAATCTCTATCCGAGTTCCCTCCTTGATGCCAAACTTTCGCCGCAGCGAAGCAGGAATGACAATCTGTCCCTTGGCGGTGGCGTACGATTCCATGGCTTTCCTCCTTCACTTGGTACTACATATCAAATCTAGTGGGTCCAGAAGTTCTACTCGGAAGGAGAGCGCAACCGACGTGGAAGCTTCGCCGCAGGATGTGCGCCAAGCCCCTGGCTGGGGTCGCATCGGCAACTTTAAGGTTGCAGAGCCTTCGATTGAAATTCAGGAAATGGCGGTAGCCAAGCCGCTCTAAAATGTGAGGGAACTTGAGCTTCGCTGGCCGCCAATGGACTTGGCGTTCATGCCTGTAGTGCCGCTCGCGTTCGTTTGACCAGATCATTGTCCGGCCCGCCGGAGCCGCACAAATTGAAAGTGCTGGCGGCCAAGTAACGGTCCCGCCCTGGTGGGGACACATGATAATAGTCTTCGAGGACAGCCGAGCTGAACTTGTAATCGTGCGAGTTTCTTCCTTTGAGAAATACCAGCTGCCGGGCAGCGCCAATCAGCTTTTCAGGGTGCGGATTAGCGTGGAGATAAGTCAGCATCTTGCGCGCCGCCGTCATCCGGTCGCTGCTTACTTCGGCAAGAATCTCCTCAATCGCAGGCGCGCCCGCCGATTTGAGGGGCAGCGGTTCGAACAGGTCAATCTTGACCGCTTTCTCGCCAGATGGATCACCGCGAAACAGCGTGAGGAAGGCTGCGTTTTGGAGCATTAGCAGCTTCCGGGTCTCGTCGCTAGTGCTGTTCTGATAAGCAAAGTGAAGAGCGTTGGTGGAGGTAACTGCGTGCAGCGCCACGAGACCCGGCTGGCGCATCAACAATTCTCCAGCTCCTTGGAAAAGGGCATCCCAGATGGATTGCGGAGCAACGCCGCGATTGAGTTGTTCGACGACCTTGTTGCACGCCTCTTCGTTCGAGGCCTCGCGCAGGGTTCTTAACAGCTCGGCGGAGGCTTCGAAGCTGGGTTTGCCCTGCCGCCACTCCGTTCGGATTTTTTTTGTCACTTTCTGGTTGCGTCGCCAGGGACGATCTGGCGCCGCATCTCGCTGGGCTGGATTGTCGCCTTCGTGATATAGCAGGGCATAGGCCAGAGAACGCAGGACTGGCTCCGCATGTTGCCACCCGATATGCTGTAATGTACGCCAACTATTGGCTACATAAATGGCCTTGTGGCCGATATCACGGAAATCACGGGCGCCATAGCGACAAAAAACTTCAAACATATCAGGTGCGCTTGTGGTACGGACCAGGCCAGCTACAGCTGCATCGGCCGCTGCTTCGTCCCAGCTGTCCATTGCTTCAGTGAATGCTTGCCTGGCTTTCACAGCGGGTGGCACGGCGGATTCATTGACCGGTGCCATGGTCCAGTCTCCCTCGCGCACATCGCGGGCCTGGGAGTCCTTAAAATAGTCGAGCGCCCAGAAAATTGGGAGCCACCGGTCTGAATCAGGGGAGGCAATGCTGGCCAGGTGCGCGGAATTTACCACCAACACAGCGTGAAACTTGAAACCTACCGGTCGTGGCTGGATGTTGCGCACTCCGGCCAACAACAAGGCGGCAAGCAATTCCCGATAGCTCAGACCCCGTCTGATGCGCGCGGCGACACTCTCCAGCAGCTGGTCCCGCGGTGTTTCTTCCAACATTCGCACCAGCGGTTCGATTTCTACCTGCAGTCGGACAAACTTAGGGTCTAACCCTGCGTCCGCAGCAGAGACCGCAGGCAATTGCGACAAGAACGATAAATCGCCCAATGTCAGCAGCGCCCCGCTAGCCGCAGTAGTTTTCAGAAGATGTCTTCTCGAACTTAGCAGGCTCATAAATTTACTCGATCCCTTGTCAGTCGGTACCCAGAAAGATAATTATAATGAAAAGGCGCGCACTTCGCATGCTGTAGTCAATTCCGAGGGGGGATTTCCTCGATGGGCTTTCGACGGCCTCCATTTGCTCCAAGATGATTACCCATTTCTTCGACAGCTTCACCTGGCGCCTGCTCCGAGACCTGGCGGCCCTCTATCTGCTCGTGTTAGGACTGGCTTTCTTGTTTCAACGCAGGCTTCAGTACTTCCCTGACGCTTCGCCTGTCCCGCTTCCACAGGGGGAAAGATATCGGGACCTGAAAGAAGTGCAGCTGATGGCTGTCGACGCCGTGCGGCTGTGGGCCTGGCACTGGCCGGGCCGTCTTGGAACGACTCTGCTTGTCCTTCACGGCAATGCGGGTCACCGAGGCCACCGGCTCGACTGGATCGAAGATCTCCGCGGTCTCGGCTGGGGTATTTTCATTCTAGATTATCGCGGCTATGGTGGGAGTGCCGGAACACCAACGGAGGAGGGTCTCTATCGTGATGCCGAAGCAGCCGCAAATTGGCTCAAGGAACACGCTCAGAAGCTGGTCTATTTGGGAGAGTCTCTGGGTTGCGGCGTGGCTGTGGAACTGGCCAACCGGCAGCCCGCGGCTGGGATGATTCTTCAGTCCGGTTTCTCCTCCGCGGTGGACGTAGCCCGTACGGCTTATCCGTACCTTCCGGTTCGAATGCTCATGAAAGATCAGTACGAATCCACTGCCAAGATGTCACGAATCTCGTGCCCCATGCTGGTCATCCATGGCGAGCGAGACTCGTTGATTCCTGTTCGATTGGGTCGAGCTCTGTACGAAGCAGCGCGAGAGCCCAAGGAATGGTGGGCCGTGCCCGGAGCCGATCACAACGATGTTCCCCACGTGGGCGGGAGAGAGTATTTGCGAAAGATCGATGAGTTTCTCCGCAGGATCCCCAATTGACCTCGAACTACGGATACGACGTCCTAGGAGATCCGCCGGGCAAGAAGGGCTGGCAACGATGGAAAGAGCGATGGGTGCAGCTAGTGTCCCACGACTGCAAGACTATTTCCCTTTCAATCCGAAGCAGTAGACTTGCGAGCTTCGATCCACTGCAAACACGAGTCCGTTGGCGACAGCTAGACCACTAAAGTGGACCCAAGTATCGAAAGCCTCACCGCTCTGGTAGAGGGTCTTGCCGGTCTTGGCGTCGAGGGCATGGAGCACCGCGCGGCTGGTCTGCTCCTTGCGCTGCGCGTCTGTGAGGATCTTAGGCCGGGACATAATAAGCCCACCTTCCACGGATTGCCGGACGTTTTCGCCGCTGGATACGGCTAAGACGACGCCATTGGCGATCACGGGGGGCTCGGGCACATTGAAATCTCCAGAGACCCAGGCAGGCTTGAGCATGGTCCCTCCGCCGTCATCGCCAACTTTGAACGCCATGATGCTGCCATTGGGGTTGGGTCCATGGGTTTGTGGAAACCTTGGCGCATGCGTCGAAACGGGCCCAGCCATCGGAACATAAACCCAAGTATCCCCTCTGTCGTCCTGCCAGGCGGACAGAGCGCCCCAGATTCCCTTGCCCTCAAAGGTGTCCTCGTCGTTGCCAAGCCTCGGAGTTGTGAACAGCGGCGTGTGATGGTCCTTGTTCCCGAGGTTACTGGCATCCATCAGGTAGACAACGCCTTCTTTCCCACCGCCGGCAAGAAGGTTCTGGCTCCCGTGCGCAAACCAGACAGGACTGGTGCAGCCCAGGTCCCAATCATAGCGGTTCACGTCGCGCCAGTTGAGGGGTGCGAAGTAGTCTCTCAATTCCAACTCCTTCAGAGAGGCCGCGATGACGCTGCTGCCGTATTTGTGGTTTGGCGGATCGAACTCGCCATCGCCGGTCATCGCATACACATGGCGGTCTCGGCCAATCACCGGACCGCCACGCCCCCAGATTCCCGAGGTTCCTCGCTCGGAAACCAGCAGCCCGCGCACCACAGGCCGAAAGGGATTGCGGATGTCCATGGAGTACAGACCGGACTGGGCTCCACCGCAGCCCTGCGACAGTGACGTGTAGATCACTCCATCGGCGAGACTCAGGCTCCAGTTCTTGGAAAAAGGCGGGACAAACTGAATGGGACCGAAGCGGGTTTTGCCCGTGCCCAGGTCCAGGCCGTGCAGCCGCCCATCCCAGGCGATCGCGTAGATAATGCCGGACCCTTTGTCGATTGTTGGGGTGGCATTGATTCCCTGCGGACAAAGCCACATGTCTTCGTTCTTTGGCGTGGAGGCTGTATCGAACGTGCGACTCCAGACTTGCCCTCCTGTTTCGGCGTCCAGCGCGAAGAGATGGTTAGAACTGGCGGCCACATAAACGAGTGTCTTGATTCCCCCAGGCGTCGTCACATTGCTCGCAACAACGGGTGCAGTCAGAGCCGTCAGCGATTTGGGCTCGTTCTTGACGGCTGTCTTCCACTTCAAGGCCAGTCCTGAGACGTTCTCGACCGAAAGCTTCGTTTCCGCAAAAGCCCATCCGGAGCGCTCTGGGTCGTGAGCGAACGTAAGCCAGTCGGCGGCCGGAGTCCCCACCGGCAAGGCTAGAGCACAAGATAGGATTGGCACAATTGTCAGACGGCGAAGCATGAGGCTGATTCCTCCAGTCAATATGGCGACTTCACTCAAGAGACTTGCTCTTGCTGCCAGCCGCGACGCCGACAGCACATGGGTTGGCGTTGAAGGCTGAAGTCTTTGGAAGAAGGTTCTGGCGTGGGTTGCGAGCAGCGGAGGGAGGCAAACCAACGCCGGCGCTGCGCAACCGCGTTCGCTGCTGCTAAGGGCTTCTCAAGCCTTCAGCTCCTGCGAACCGGGAACTTTTCAGAAGTATAAGACGCCGGAACAATCGCTGCGTCACGACTGGACTGCCGCCCGGGCTGCTGCGATCCAATCCGAAATCGCCGCCAGCAAATCGAGACTAGAGGAAATGGGCTGCTTCTCCGGAGAGAAGCCTGCTTTCCCCAGCACCGCGTGGACACGGGCCGTGTACTCCGCCTTTTCTGGAAGTAGTCCGTTGTAAGCTTGAATCGCCTTGAGGTCGCCGTGACGGTCTGCCATTGACTTAAGAATGGATGTGCCGACTTCGATGTTCTCTTCCGGATTCAGAAGGTTCTTCTTCTCGAAGTCAAAATTACGCGCGTGGATGCGGGCATTCACCTGCATCAAGCCCAGGTCTCCAGACGGTGAAACAGTCAGTGGATTGCCACTGCTTTCCACAACCACAATGGCTGAAACCACGGCGGGGTTCAGCCCCTTCTCGACGGAGTTCTTCGCAATCGCTGCGGCGTAACGCTCCTGCTCTTCCAGAGGACGCTGCGTGTGTTTGAGCACCTTCCTTGAAACCTCATAAGCGCGTCCGACGCGAAGATCAAAAACACGTCCGTGCAGCTTCCAACAGGCAAACAGCAGAACTCCAGCCAGACCTACAAAGAAAGAGGCTCCAGCCCACACTTTTGCCTTGCCACCCCTGCCCCTCCTGGTTCTTCGGCGCGGCTGAGCTTGAAACTCCAAAGGTCGTTGTCTTAATTCCGGCTTGCGTTTTCTTTTCTTTGGCATGAGTTTGGTCGCGTGCTGCGCCTGCGGCTCCTTCTCAGGTCCTTGGCTGAGTTCTAGGCCAGCCGGTCAAACCCTTGCCAGGTGATCTTTGCGCCGACTCCTTCAATCTTAGGCCAAGCCGCTTGATGTTCCTTCGACTCAGCCCAGGCAGCCCGCTGTTTCTCGGACTTAAACGATATGTCGATCTCATACTTGCTGGTGGAGTCGTAATGGCGCAATAACCGGGTCCCTAAGAATCCATCCTGCACTTTGATCGCAGGCACGTAAGTGGAGTGATAAAGCTTCTCCAACTCAGGTCCTTTGCCTGCCTTCACTTCGATGTAAATGTGGAGCTGAACGGACTTGTCGGCCCCGGTATTGCTCCCTGCACTTTGAGCCAACAGGTTGCTTGGCAAGCTCTTGCCGGCCAGCGCTGTCACCATTCCAAACCCGAAGACTTTAAGCCAGCTCCTGCGGAGTGAACGCACTTGTCTAGACACAAGAGTTGCATGTTCCGATTGATTAGCGCGCATGGCCCTCCTCCTAACATTGAATCCAATTGAGTGGCGAGAGTATAGCCTAAGGCCGCCAAAAATAGAAAAGCCCTTCAATGAACTTGAAGGGCTTTTCTGAGTAAGACAGAATTCAGGTGTAAACAAAGTGCAAAAGTCCTGGCCGGCATGCACCCTACGGTGAGCTGCCGAGCGGAACTCTTTTAAGCGGCCAGCGGTGGTTTGAATTCAGCCATGAGCTTCGGGAAGCGTTGAAGAATCTTGTCCTTTAACGCCTTTGGGAGGTGCTGCAACTCATTCTCCATGAACCTGTCGCCCTTTCTCACGAAGAGCTTCAGATTGTCCTTGTCACCGTCCCGTTGCTTCACGACTACCCACTGAGTGTTTGCTCCGGGTTCGATCTCATAAATGTCCACTCGTGTTGAAGCTATAGGCAGCGGAATGCTTTCTCGATAACGAGCTCGACAGGGATCGTCGGAAAAAACCGCAAAATTCATATCCTGGCCACCGTAGTAAAACTTGCAGTCCTTTAGCTCCATGACGCCTCCTCTTGCGATTACCCAGCAGATGTCTGCGGGTGATTTTCAGGTTCTCGCACTCATTGGAACTCCTGCAGTGTTACTTCGTCAGATGCGGGCTCCCTTCAAAGGGTTTACAATCTCTACTACGTATTCCGTGGAGCGCCGGTTTTATTCCAAGACGATTTTCCCATACCCTTCTCAACCACATGCTCTAATCAGCCGTTGAACCACCTATCGGGCCAGCTGAACGGTTGCATTAGCGGGATGATCGAATCAAAGTGGGAAGCCGTTCTGGAAACATGGGAGATTGTTGGGTCAAGCACTAGGCAGATAAAGAGATGGGGGAGCCTGAAACGGTCTCGGCCAGGCGTGAGCGGCAGCAAACGAGAGAAACACAAAGGCACGCGAGGCGGTGACTGAGCCGTAAGCTCAGAACGTGCCTAAGGATTCACTTCGGTTTTCTTCACTTGCGGGGGAGGACACAAGCCTTGCTTTCGGAGGCGAGTTGGATTGAATCGAAGTTGGTGAGACAGATCCGAGGACTCGAGGGTCTTGCAACCTTCTGCGACTACTCCAGGCGATAGTTTGGAGCTTCTTTGGTAATGATGACGTCGTGGACGTGGCTTTCCTTCAGACCAGCAGCAGTGATGCGGATGAACTTCGCTCGAGTCTTGAGCGCTTGAATGTTGGGACAACCAGCGTAACCCATTCCTGCCTTCAGGCCTCCCACAAGCTGCGTCACCATAGCAGCGAGTGATCCCTTGTACGGCACCCGGCCCTCGATGCCTTCAGGCACAAGCTTCTGCTCATTGGTCTCGCCTTCCATCTGGTAGCGGTCGCGGCTGCCTGTCTGCATCGCGCCCATCGAACCCATGCCGCGATAGGACTTAAAGCTGCGGCCCTGAAAGAGAACAATCTCTCCCGGGCTCTCATCGGTCCCCGCAAAGAGGCTGCCGATCATGACCATGTCAGCCCCGGCAGCGATCGCTTTGGTGATGTCGCCGGAGTATTTGATGCCGCCATCGGCAATCAGGGGCACCGCTGCTTCTTTCGCTGTGCGAGCGCACTCGGCTATGGCTGTAATCTGAGGAACTCCGGCGCCAGACACAACACGTGTCGTGCAGATAGACCCGGGCCCGATCCCAATTTTGATGCCATCGGCGCCACAACGGATGAGGTCTGCTGTCGCTTCTGCCGTGGCAACATTCCCGGCCACCACGTCCACTTCGGGAAACCTCTTCTTGATCAATTTCACAGTCTCCATCACTCTCTTCGAGTGCCCGTGAGCCGTGTCAACTGCCAGCACATCCACCTTGGCTCTGACGAGTAACTCGGCACGCTCCAGATAGTCGCCTGTGACGCCGATAGCGGCACCCACTAGCAAACGGCCCTGGTTGTCCTTTGCCGAATTCGGATACTGGATCTTCTTCTGGATGTCCTTAACGGTGATCAGCCCCTTCAGCATGTAGTCCCTGTCGACGACCAGCAGCTTCTCCACTTTATGCGTATGCAACATCTCATGAGCATCTTCAAGTGTTGTGCCGACAGGCACGGTGATCAGATTCTCCTTGGTCATGACTTCGGAGATCGGCAGATCCAGGCGAGTCTCAAACCGCAGGTCTCGGTTTGTCAAAATGCCCACGAGCCTTCCGTTTTTGGTGATCGGCACGCCGGAGATTTTGTAATGCTTCATCATCTCCAGTGCCTCGAAAATTCGGTTTTCCGGAGACATCGTGATCGGGTCGACGATCATGCCGCTTTCCGACCGCTTGACTTTATCCACTTCTGACGCTTGCTTTTCTGGAGGGAGGTTGCGGTGAATGAAGCCGACGCCCCCCTGCTGCGCCATGGCAATCGCCAGGCGCGACTCGGTAACGGTGTCCATTGCCGAGCTGGTGATAGGAATGTTCACCTTGAGGTTCCGGGTCAGCCGAGTCTCAGTAGATACTTCGCCAGGCAGAACATCGGACTGTTGCGGGACCAGCAAGACATCATCAAACGTCAGGCCTTCCGGCACATTCGCTTCTAACATGGTGTCTCCAAAAAACAAATGGCGGCCTCGCGGCCGCCAGTCTCAAGCGCTCTTCTGCTCGCAACATTTCTTGTACTTCTTGCCACTGCCGCACGGGCACGGCTCGTTCCGCCCCACCTTCGGACCTTTGATTACAGGCTTCGGAGCTTCTAGCGCGGCTTCACCCCCGCTATTCAGCGTCATTTCCTGCCTGCGCTGTTTGCGCTCCATTTCCCGGACCCGTTCCTGCTCTTCCACCGGTTGGAGCAGGTAGAGATAGCGCAGGCTGTCTTCTTCAATCGTGTTCATCATCTCCTGGAAGGTGGTGAAGGATTCCTTCTTGTATTCGACCAACGGATCTCTCTGGCCATATCCGCGCAGCCCGATGCCTTCCTTCAGCTGGTCCATCGCGAGCAGATGGTCCTTCCAGTGAGAGTCGAGCACATTGAGAAAGATCACGCGTTCGTGCATCCGCATGGCTTCGGAACCTATTTTGTGCTCCTTGTTGTCGTATCGTTCCTTGACTTTGCCGAGGATGACTTCCTGCAACTCGTCTCGGCTCAATTCGGACGGATGGATTTTCTCGTGCAGGATGTCCACTCCAAACTGATGCATCACGGCGTGCCGTAGAGCTTCAACATTCCACTCCTGGGGATTGACCTCAGCATTGCAGTGCTGATCGACGAAATCGGCGATAAGATCTTGAGTGAGCTGCAGCAGGTATTCCCGCTGATCAGTCTCTCCCAAGAATTTGTTGCGCAGGCCATAAATGGTTTTGCGCTGCTGGTTCATGACGTCGTCATATTCCAGCAGGTGCTTGCGGATGGTGAAATTGTGGCCTTCTACTTGTTTCTGTGCTGCTTCAATCCGCCGCGAGATGAGTCGCGATTCGATGGGAACGCCTTCTTCCATGCCAAGGCGCTGCATGATGGAGGAAACCTTCTCGCTGGCGAAGATTCGCATCAAGTCATCTTCCAGCGAAAGATAAAAGCGCGAAGATCCCGGGTCACCCTGGCGTCCTGAGCGTCCGCGCAACTGGTTATCAATCCGGCGCGATTCGTGGCGTTCCGTGCCCAGTATGTGCAGTCCCCCAAGCGCGATCACTTCGTCATGCTCGCGTTGAACATCGACCTGAATGCGGTTGTACACTTCGTCCCACTGCTCCTTCGCTGCCAGGTCTGGGTTGATCCCTTTCCTGCGGAGCTGTTCTTTGGTCAGGAAATCGGCGTTGCCGCCCAGCAAGATATCGGTCCCGCGTCCGGCCATGTTCGTGGCGATGGTCACCGAACCCTTTCGGCCCGCTTGGGCAACGATCTCAGCCTCCTTTTCATGGTACTTGGCATTGAGCACGACGTGCTTGACGCCAGATTTCTTCAACATGGCGCTCAAGCGTTCGGATTTCTCAATCGATATCGTGCCCACCAGTGTCGGCTGTCCTTTGGTGAAGAGCTCTTTTATTTCCTCCACGACCGCATTGAACTTTTCGCGTTCTGTGCGATACACGATGTCGGGAAAATCTTTCCGGATCATCGGCTTGTTCGGCGGCACCACCACCACTTCCAAGTTGTAAATCTTGTTGAACTCTACCGCTTCGGTGTCGGCAGTTCCCGTCATGCCGGCCAGCTTCTTGTACATGCGGAAGTAATTCTGGAACGTGATCGTGGCTAGCGTCTGGTTTTCGCGCTCGATCTTCACGCGTTCCTTGGCCTCAACGGCTTCGTGCAGGCCGTCGCTCCACCGTCGGCCAGGCATCAGGCGCCCCGTGAACTCGTCCACAATGACGACCTTGTTGTCGTTGATGACGTAGTGGACATCTTTCTCATACAGCCAAAATGCCTTCACGAGCTGCTGAATCGTGTGGATGCGTTCCGTTACTTCGATGTACCGATCCTCGGTGTAGCTGGGATCTTCCGGGTCGGGAATGATGTAGTCCTCTATTTTCCCACTCGCAAGAAACTCGCGTCCCTTTTCCGTAATTTCAACGTTGTGCGATTTCTCGTCGATGTAGCAAAACAGCTCATTGTCGAACTCGGAAAGTAGTTTGTTCGACATCAACTCGCCTTCCACTTGATCGATTTTCTTCTTCAGGTTCCGATGTTTAACGAGCAGATCCAGATACTGGCGATTCTTCGGATCACCACGCTTCACCAGAAGCAGCTTCTCCAGCACTTCATCAGGGTAGTCACCGTTCTCCCCGATCTTTTCCGCCACTTCACGCATGTATTGGCTCATCAGGCGCGACTGCTGCTCCCGGAGCCGCTCGGCCAGCGGTCGCATGGAGATGTAGTTCTTCTGCTGGGAGCTTTCGACAGGACCGGAAATGATCAGAGGCGTGCGGGCTTCGTCGATGAGAATCGAGTCCACCTCGTCGACGATCGCATAGTGGTGGGCGCGCTGCACGCAGTCCTTCAGATCAAACTTCATGTTGTCGCGGAGATAATCGAAGCCAAACTCATTGTTGGTGCCGTAGGTTACGTCGCAGGCGTATGCTTCGCGGCGCTCGTCATCATCCATGTCGTGCTGGATGATTCCAACCGTAAGCCCCAAAAATTTGTAAAGCTTCCCCATCCACTCTGCGTCGCGCCGGGCCAAATAGTCGTTGACCGTTATGACATGAACGCCTTTTCCCTCCAAACTGTTGAGGTACACCGGCAGCGTGGCGACCAGCGTCTTCCCCTCGCCCGTCTTCATCTCTGAGATCTTGCCCTCATGCAGGACTCGGCCACCGATGACTTGCACATCGAAGTGACGCATCTTCAAGACTCGCTTGCCGGCTTCGCGAACTACGGCAAACGCTTCAGGAAGAAGGTCCGCAAGTGTTTCACCGTTCGCCAGACGCCGCTTGAATTCGGAAGTCCTTGCTGTCAAGTCAGAATCGGAGAGCTTGGCAACGGAGGGCTCAAGGCTGGAGACCTGCTGCACAACAGGCTGGGCAGCTTTCAGGTCGCGCTCATACTTGCTGCCGAAAATTTTCTGAAGAAAAGTATCAACGATCAAGGATAGTGAACCCCAACGTCACACGGCTAAAAGAGAATATTATGAAGGGAAGAAAACCAAAGTCAAGGAGCGGTAGGGATGGCATGAGTGGTCCAGGGAGTGTTAATTCGGAAATAGCTTCTGCGGATGGAGGCTAGGCAGGACGCTGAAAAAACTCCAAAAACCGCTCTCTGACAGTGGCAGTAGAGAAAAGCGCACACTGAAGCCAAAGCAGTTGCAGTACCGCGTGTGGGCAAGCGGCGACTGGATTTCTTGTCCAGAGAGTTTTTCGCAGCCCGCTGGGCTACGCACTATCGCTTCATGCACTGAGACACTCCGCGCCGAATCTTACCGCCCAAGCTAGGGTGTTTCCGATTCGATTAAAATCTTAGGAGAAGTCTGGCGCGTCAGGATGACGAGAGAATCGAGGGCCCTGAAGGCGTCTTCCTTCCTGCCGTGAACAATACCCAACTCCTTGCCTGAAACCAGCTTCGATCCAGCGTAGCGCTGTTCCACCACGACAAATCCAGCTTCGTTTTGCTTGACCTGAAACTTGATCCGGTCGAAATCCATGAACCCTCGGCTGGTTGGACCCTATTGGCGGCCTTTGAGCGGCTTCACCCAAATGTTTCGAAATTTGACTTTGCAGCCGTGGTCCTGCAGCAGAATCGGACCCGCCTTGACCGCAGGCCCCGGCAGACTGGCACGTGTCGGACCGGTCGTGATTTCCACATCCTTGTGGATTTGGACTCCGTTCTGAAGCACCGTGACGCGGGGGTTCATTACGACTTTCCCGTCACCGTCCAACCTGGGGCCTCGAAAGGTGATGTCGTAACTCTGCCACTGGCCTGCGGGCCGGCAAACATTCTGGTCTGGCGCCTTCAGCTCGTAAATCGCACCACACATCCCTTTTGCATAAGTCTCATTGTTGTAAGAGTCAAGCACCTGCACCTCATAAAGTCCGTGAAGATATACACCGCTATTGCCACGCTCCTGCCCCTTCACCGCGGGCATTTCCGGCAGATTGAATTCAACGCGGAGCTGGAAGTCTTCGAAGCGCTGCTTGCTGATAATGCTGCCGGCTCCGGGCTTTACTTCCAGGGCCCCTCCGGTGACGATCCACTCGCAGGGACGAACAGTCTCCCTGCGCCGATGCTCCCAGGCGGAACAGTCCTTCCCGGCAAAAAGGACTACAGCCCCCTTGGGAGGCTTGGCAAGCAGCGCATCATTATTGCCTGCGTCGAGTTGTCGGGTTGATGCTAGAAGAACCAAGCCTGCCGCCAGCCCAATCCAAACCCTGTTCGATGCTGTCATGCTCGCTCCTCAAGGTCATGGTCGTCGCAGCGCTGATCTCAGTCTCGTTCCGCTGCTATCTCACACCGCCAAAAACTGCAGTAACTCCCCCGATCTAGCAAGTCTCGGCGCCGCTCCTCGCCGGACTGCACGATAATAACCCCACATTGGGCAGGCGTTAGCAGAAATTGACAAATGAGGCACCCCACAGTAGCTTTGAAGGCCCCCCGGGAGAGCATTCAAGTCAGAAAGGACAATGCCATGTTTTCGCGACTGAAGGATTTCGAAACAGTCTGGATTCAGGAATTCCACAAGACCCAGAAGGTATTCAAGCATATTCCCGATAAAGCGCTTGGACAAGCGGTTGGCAAAGACGGACGCTCGCTGGCACAACTGGCCTGGCACATCACAGTTACAATTCCCGAAATGATGAGCCAGACGGGGATCGCTGTCAGCGGTCCAGCCCCGGCTGATCCAGTTCCTCAATCCATGATGGAGATCCGCCAAGCCTACGAAAGGGCCGGGCTGTCTGTCCTCGAAGAAATCAAATCGAAGTGGACCGACGCGACACTCGAAGTAAGCGATGCTATGTACGGACAGATGTGGAAGCGAAGTTACACGCTGGCAGTCCTGGTTTTCCATCAGATCCACCACCGTGCGCAGATGACTGTGTTGATGCGCCAGGCAGGACTGCCCGTGCCTGGGCTTTACGGTCCCGCCCGCGAGGAATGGGCGCAGTGGGGAATGCCGGTGCCTCTGATCTGAACCATCGATGGTTTGTGCGCGAATTCAGCCCCCTACTCATGAAGGCGCGGACTAACCCTCCGAGGCTGGGATCCTGAGGGCAGCACGGGATCCCGCGATTGGATTCAATCCTCTCCCTTTTCGAGACGCCGCGAGCGCGATGACCTTAAAGCGGCTGGCGGAAGCCAAGCTCATCACGTTTTGAGCTTGGATCTTCGACCCTCTTGAGTCCAGCCGTGACATGTGTCGACTGAGCGCTTGCCCAAACGTCAGAATTCAAACTTCACGGGCACTGGTGGAAAAGTTATCGCGAAAAACAGCATGGCGGCAACGCCGCAGGCGAAACGCCATCCGCCGATCGCGACATCTTCATCCAAAGTGGGGGGATGCTTCAGCCGGATCAAAAAGAAGGTAAGGGCGAGGAAGAAAATCCATTGCGGGTAATGGCCAATAACAGTAAAGGCGGCAAGGCTGAAAAATACCAGCTTGTAGATGGGAATGCTTTTCTTTTGGAAGAGCGCATAAATGATGTGCCCGCCATCCAGCTGTCCCATGGGCAGCAGATTCAGAGCAGTGACAAAAAGGCCAGCCCAGCCTGCAAATCCAATTGGGTGGAGCAGCAGGTCGTGTCCCTGCGGCAGCGGTCCGTGAATCCAGTGAGAAACCAGGTAGAAGAGAATGGAATCTCCGAGGTAGGTGCGGCCCGGAGCAAGACCATCAAGCGGCACCACCTCCGACAGGGCGATGCCCAGCACCGTGACCGGCATGGCAATCACCAGCCCCATGGCCGGCCCCATGATCCCAATATCAAATAGAGCGCGTCTGTTGGGGATAATACCCTGCATCTTGATGACTGCACCGAAGGTGCCAAACAGCCCGAACGGAAACGGCGGAGCGGGAATAAAGAAAGGAAGCGTCGCAGGTACACCATAGTATCGGGCCGCGAGATAGTGTCCCATCTCATGAAAGAACAGAATCAGAATAAGACAAGCGGAATAGGCCCAGCCACCGCTGATTGCTGTAGTCAGGATTGTCGACAAAAACAAGACGATTTGAAGCAGCAGACGGCGGCGGGATTCTGGCTGAACTTGGGGGGGCCCGGGGAAAATAGGGCTGTTTCTTCCATTTACGGGAATCAATTCTGTCGGCGGGTTTTCCAAAACGTTGTCCTTTCCTGGTTGCGGCGGCAACGACCGTATTCTGGCATGATCCTGAGATCGTTGCGACAGTTTCACAACGGCCGCTTCCAACCCCTATCCAGCCAGATGGGTCTGATCTGTCCACGAACATAGAGCAGTTGGGAAGTTGAAAACTTCGGTAGAGCGTGGCGTGAAGTTGAGGCTTTGAGAGGGCTCCTGGAGCCCGTTAAACCGGCTCTGTTCACCTTTGCCGCACTTAGGGGGATCCGTTCCGGTTTTGGGTTTTTGTCGGAAGCCAGACCAAGAGTTTCGTTCAGCCAACACAGAGAGCTAGCTCCCTCTTCGCGTCGGCAAGCTTGAATCACGATCCCAGATTATCTGGCAGCCGGGAAGAGCTGTCTTCAGCGCTTCAAGACCCTTCTGCGTTACCAGCGTGTGGTAGAGATTCAGCAACTTGAGTTTCGGCAATGCCTGCAGATGAGGAATGCTGGCATCGGTGATGGAGGCGCTATCCAATCGGAGTTCTGTCAAATTCTTCAAAGAAGACACGAGCTTCAGGCCGGAGTCGGTCACGGCGGTGTAGTCCAGATTCAGAAAGGCGAGTTCCGTCATCTGGGCGACCGTCTGCAAAGAAACATCGCTGACGCGAGTGCGCACAAGTTCCAGCCGTTTCAGTCCTGCCAGACTCTCCAGGCCCTTGAGCCCATTCTCTGTGAACCTGCCATAGCTCAGCGACAGTTCCCTGAGGCCGGAAAGCTCCTTGAGTTGAGCCAGACCGGCATCACCAATATCCGTGCCGGCCACATCGAGCTCGGCCAGTTTCTTCAGGTCTTTCAGATGCGTGACGCCATCCGTCGTGAAATCGGAGTAGCTCAGCACGAGGCGTTCCAGATTCTTCAGCAACGCCAGACTCTCGAGTCCGGCATCTGTTACGGGAGCGCCCGATAGGCTGAGGTCCGTTAGCAAGGTCAGGTCCTTCAAGTGCGCCAGCCCCTCGCCTCGGATCAGCGTATGATTCAGACTCAATCTCTTCAGAGATTTCAAATTCGAGAGCGAGGAAAGTCCCGGATCGGTGACCAGAGTGTGGTCCAGCATCAACTCTGTCAGGCCAGCGCAACCCGCAACGAATCGCAGTCCGAGATCGCCAATCTCAGTGCCCGCCAAGTCAAGCTTGCGCAGATTGGCTAACCCTGCCAGTGTCTCCAGTTGTTTGTCTGTCACCGCAGTGGTGCCAAGTGAGATGTCCTGAAGTACAGTGTCGGCCCAGGCAACTTTCCCGCCCATCGCTTGAACCCAATCAGCGACAGCCTTGGCACCCATTCCAGCGGCAGGTGCTTCGGCCCGCTGTCCGGCGGAAGGCAGATAAGAGTCGACAAAATCTACCTCGCACCTTGGCAACGCCTCCTGCAGCCCGGCCACTCCGGACCGGGTGGTTCGCGTATAACGGAGATCCAGGCTGGCCAGGCGTTTCAATTGCTTCAACTTCTCCAGCCCCGCGTTCGTCACCTGCGTGCGGTAAAGCACCAGTTCTTCCAGTTGGTTCATGGCCAAAAGACTCTCGATTCCAGCGTCACTGACCTGAGTTCCCAGCAGGTTGAGCTTGCGCAACTGCGTTAGATCCTTCAACAATGCCAAGCCAGCGTCGCTCACCCGCGTTCCGTGCAGGTCCAACTCTGTAAGCTTGTGAAGCTGGCTCAGGGACTTCAATCCTTCGTCGGTCACCCGTGTGTCGTGGAGATATAGCTTCTCAAGATCAGCCATGCCTTCTACGCTTTTGACGCCGGCGTCATCCACGGGCGCAAAGCTCAGATCCAGAAACCGGAGGCGGCGAAACGGCGCCAGCGCTTTGCCCTGAACCTCTGTGAGGGGTAGCCGCAGTTCCCGCAGGTTGACGAGGGTCGCAATCTGCTCCAGACCTTTGTCGTGAAGCTTGATAGTCGTAATAAAGTGATCGCTCAGCTGAAGAACTTCCAATTCCGTCAGCTTCGCCAGTAATCGCATCTGAGGGTTGTAATCCGGGTGCTTGCCGGCGTTCGGGTTAAACATCGGACCCGGAAGATAGAGCACCTTGAGGTGCGTGAGGTCCGCGAGGCGCGCCAGATCAGGTGGATCGATGTTGGCTCCAACCAGGTTGATGGTATGCAGGCGGAAATCGGCTTTGGGCAGATCGCTAAGGCCCGCTATGGGCTTGGGCTCTGAGCCGTAGGGAACCACGCTGCCGCCCAGGCGGATGACCCATTCAGCCACCAGGCGGTCGAGAGGCTCGGCAGTGAGGGATGCCGGAGCAGCGGATAGAAGCACAAGCCAGAACGCTGCGAGAATGACGAACCAGCGGCCGAAGGAAATCGCCAAGACCCCACGCCACGCAGAGCGGCGCAGCGAACGCCGAGTCCCGCATTCGAATCCAGAAGGTTGACGGCTCATGCTGTTTCGCTGTCCCAGTGATGCTTTTCTGTGTCCTAGTGGCTGAGCGGTTGTCATTTGATGGTGGCGCTGCCCCTGTGAGCCGGTCAGTGACACTCTTACTCAAAATATGCCTGAGTCGCTTCCCGCACAAAACGGGCGCAGCGCGAAGCCTGCCATTGAGTCTCAAGCTCGGCTGCCAGGCCGAGCAACGTCTCTTGGGTTGCCCGTCCGGGTCGCAAAGCCTGATAGATCTGCAGAATCTTCTCCTCAGGCACGCGGGCCAGTTCGCTGGCGCGGCGAAGATTCTCTGCCAGTTGTGGACGGCCGGCAGATTCGGCAATGGCCGCTTGAGCTTCCAATGCTTCGGGTGTCACGCGCAGGTCCTTCATCTGGACTTTGCCCGACAGCACCGCGTCAAGCTGGATCTCCGTGAACGGCAGGCCAGAGGGCGTTTTCAACCGCTCGGGCTGCTGTTCAGACAGAGGGTAGTCTTTGATGTCAGAGCGAATCTTATCCATTGTCAACGGAAGGAAACTTCAGCCGATGAGCCAGCCCAGAACCAAGCCGGCAAACGTCGCGTCACTCTTGACAGTTTCCTTGATAACTTCCAGTTCTCCCTGGTCGAGCCAAACACCGCCACAAGCAGGACACCTGTCGATGAGGACGTATTCGAAGATTTGCTTTTCCATCTTCTCATTGTCTACCAGACAGCGACGACTGTCTTCGCTAGCAGCCTCGAGTTCCGCATGGGTTTGGCGGACCCAGTTGTGAAACTCTCTGAAGTGCAACTCCTCTTGCATCGCGGACAAATACCGCCAAAGAGGGACCTGGGCCCTACCTCGCCTGCCTTCGTCAACGCAGGTCAGCGTGCCTCTCGCGAACCTGCGTCCCAGGAAATTCCACTCGGATCTCCACAGGCGCCTTGCCTTTCACCACTTGTGCGGTCTCGCGATGATGCAGGATCGTCGTATTCACGATGTATTTTAGCCGGGCCATGTTGTCGATCTGAATCGGCACGGGAAGCACCGGCTCGCCTTTCGCGTATTTTGCAGCATTGCGCCCGATGACGCGGTAGGAGTCCAGCGTCAGGTTCGGCGCTTGTGGAAACAATTCCAGATTGTTCAGAGGCTCCAGATCCCGGCGATGAATGACTGTAGTGCCTTTCGACTGGATGCCGATGCTGATCCCGGAACCACTAAGTTGCGATCCCGCATGACCGATAAAGCCGCAGTCTGAGGTCGAATAAATCTTCACGACCCGCGCCCTCATCCCTTCGGCCTCGATTCCCGCAATCAAGGACTCTAGCACCCTTTCGTGGGGCAATCCCAGCAAGGTGGCGTCCATCGCCGTTCCGAAAGCCGGGCCCAAGGCAATGATAATCTCCTTCGAATCCAGTCCCGGTTTGGCGTCTCCAACTTCCACAAGCGTCATTGCCGGCCGCGCCGCGCCAGGCTGGCCGATCTTCTGGGGGTCCAGTGCCTGTGGAATCCCTGCAATTTCCTTCCACCGGTCTGGACTGAGCGCATAGCCGGTGCCCGGCCCGCGATAGTCATTGGAATCATTGATGGCACTCAAGACCTTGGGCCCGGGGAGCACTACTGCGGAAGTCTGGAGGTAGTCGCCGGAAACCCGCAACTTTTGCAGGCTAAGTATTTTTTCAGCAATATCTCGGAAGCCGCTGCCCGCCAATGACCGAATGACGTCGATACTATTTCTTCCCTGCTGCAGAAAGTCCTGGGCGGCTTTGAGATCGGCCACTACGTCCCTGCTGGGCATGTCGGAACTGCTGCGGGCCAGGACCGCGGCTTCGATTTCTGCATCAGTGATCGGCGGAAGACCGAGCGAACGAAAGACAGCCTGGATAGCCTGAGCGGCCCTGCGGCGCACAGCCAGGGCTTCCTCTTCCCCAACCGGCCTCAGGCCGCCATCCACCTGCATGTCGCGTTGCAGGACGTTGTAATCGTCTAAGTCCTCAGCGTCGAAGTTGCCACCACCAAAAAGATTGTCTTCCCTCGGCATGGAGCTGTAGCCCGAGAAAATGAAATCGGTGCCCGGCAACATTTGGAGCATGAGCTTGGAAGACTTGCGGATTTGTGAATGTGACGCCATCGCGTCGTTGCCTGAAGCCAGCTCCAGGTCAAGCAGCGTTGCGATCAGGTTTTCCGCCAGCACCCCGCGCACGCCCCCCGGCAGCGACTCAGGCAGGGCGATGCAGCTGATTGACCCGTTCTGCACACCCTGCGAACCGGCCCCTTTGATGGCCATCAGGCAGCGGGCTTCGAGATAGAGCATCGACTTGCCTTCCGAATGCCCCATGAGAGCTTCGGAGCCTGTGCCCGAGGTGAATCGCACTTTGACGCCTCGGGAAGCATAGGCTGAAGCGAGGAAGGCCTTGGACCAGGGGGTATCGTCTCCGTCCCGAAAGGCCTGTTCCGTTCCGTACACCGACAGGGTCTCTGCGTAGGTGGTCAAGCCCAGCAGCGCCAGTTGCAGACTGAGTGCCTCCTCTACCGCGCATTGCGTCAGGGCGGTTCCCCGCCCCGTCTGAGAACCGATCAACAAGGCCAGTGCGTTGAAGGGTGCGTAGCGAGCCACTCCAACCGTTGTCTCCAATTCCGAGAACCCGCGCTCGACAGCCTCAGCCGCATCCGCAGCCAGCAAAGCAGGGTGCTCTTTACGGTTGGTGACGTGAGCCTGGTTGGAGGGTGTGCGGCGCGCACGCATCTTCTGCAACGCGGTCATCATCTCGACCACGTTGAGCCGGTTCACGACCTCTGTGATCTTGGCCGGCGTTAGCCCGGAAAAGACCCGAATCACTTCCTGCCGCAGCACGTTGAAATCCGCCAACATTCGTGCCAGAGCAATCGAGTCCATTGCCATGCATTCTTCGGCAATGCTGGCCTTGATGGCATAGTTCGCGATAAACCGGTCCAGAAGATCGAACTCTGCCTCCGGTCGACTGTCTAACTCGACCACCCGTCCCTGCACAACCTTGATTTGCGGCGGCGGGTCGGCGGGGCTTTCAAAGAGAATGAGACCCTTCTCCGGCCATTCGTGGATGAAGCTGTCTTTGTTGATCTCGCGCCTGGCGCGGGATTGGAACCGCTTGGAAGAGAACATAGGCATCAAACCATCAACAACAAAACGGGATGCGCCAGAAGCTGCGAGAAGAATTCGGTTCTCCCGCCCCATCGGGGAGAGGGCCATGAGGTAAGTGGGTGGAGCACATTGTCTGGGACAGGCCGAAGAAATGGTCCAAATACGGCGTGGCAGAAACCGGGTTCTCGTCCCTTCTCCGTTAGGGTTTGAGTTCTTTCACTCCACTCGTTAACTGGTAGAGAGTTCCGACCTCTTTGGAGCTGAGTTCCCGATTGAACACCGCCAAGTCGTCAAATAACCCCACATAGTTCACCCCCAGCCTAATAGCAGCACGACTGAGGTCCCACGTGAAGGGCTCTGAAATGGCCGATGCGCTGCCCTGCAAGGCACCGTCGAGATAGAGCTTGGCAACGCCTCTGCCACTTCCGAGCCCGGTGTGGGTAATCACTACGTGAGTCCATTTTCCTTTGCCAAAAGGAGTCTTCTTGACAACAACGAGCCTCCCCAGAAAATTGGGGTTTTTGTCCGGCGGAACATCCTTTGGATTCCAAACCTTGAGGTCTCCGAAAACCCCGAGACGAAAATGGCGAGGCTGGTCGTCTTTGGTGAAGTCCACCCACAACGCTGCATCGTTGTACTCCTCGTCGGTCACCTGAATAGGATCGCAATATCCGGGCTCCAGATCGGTTTCCGGATCGAGGCTCAACCAAAAGGACACCGTCCCATTCCAATCCTTCGGCCTGTAGGCGACATTCTTCTCAGCCTTGTAAAAGAGTGCCTTTGTGTTTTTCCTCACAAACTTCAAAGAACCGCCAAACCGCCCCACATCGGCGACCACACTGATATCCGAATGGTGCAGCCCCGCTTTCGTATCTTCTCGTTTCTTGTACGAAGTCGCACTGTAAGCCTGCCGGTCGCCCAGGCCGAAGTCCGCCTCAACAGCGCGGTCGAACGACGCATAGAATGTTAGTGCCTTGCGCAACTCCGCATGATCCGCAGCCAACAATTCGTTTCCGCTCACAATGACTGCCCAACTGATCAAAACTGCCAAAGCCGCCGCACTCTTGCATTTGCTCATGAGATCTCCTTCACCGTTTCATGTCCATTTTTTGGCGGTTGTTGAAAAACTCGAAAAGCGCTCCCTGACGGTCGCCGTGCAGAACAGCCTGCACTGAAGCACCCAAAGCAGTCATGGTACCGCGCGCGTGGGCAAGCGGCGACTGCATTCTTGTTCAGAGAGTTTTCGGTATCCTGTCTAGACCCGTCTAGGCGGAACCGGCAGCCGAAAACAGGCCGGGAGCTGCCGAGCACTCGTGTCCTAGCAGCCAGCGCTTACGGTCGATGCCGCCGCCGTATCCAGTCAGCGAACCATCGCTGCCAACGACTCGATGACACGGAACAATGATGCTCACTGGGTTGCGGCCGACAGCGAGACCCACAGCGCGAGCGCCGTTGCGGCTATCCAGCCGCGCGGCCAGCTCGCCGTAAGTTGCCGTCGAACCCACTGGAATTCCCCGCAGCATCTCCCAGACTCTGCGCTCGAAATCTGTCCCGCGCAGGGCGAGGGGCACCTTGCCCAAGCGGCTAAAGTAACCGGAGAAATAATCTGTCAGCCAGGTCCGGGCGCGCTCGAGTACTTCGTGATCGCTCTTACTGAGTTCGTGGTCTGGGAACCAGCGCTGCAGTCGCTCGTGAAGCAGAGATTTGCGATCATCCCTGTCAAACTCGAGAGCACACAAACCACCATCCGAGGCAACGGCGATTAAGAGTCCAAGCTCTGTTTTCACCGTACTGCGATAGAGCGTCGCCATTTGTTGGTGTCTCCGAAACAAAGTCAAATAGAGGCAGGCGGAAAAGTTACTGCTTTCCGACTTCTCTGTAAAGATCGATCCGGTGCGGCTACCTGACGGTTGCCTCGTCTTGCCTGCTATAATTCTACCCAAGCAGTTATCTCTCGATTTCCTTTCTACCCAATCTGGAGCAGGCATCGGGTACAGGGAGGCCCTCAGCATATGATTCGACGATCCTCACCTACCCCTCGACTCATGGTGCAGGCCAGCCTTCCTCTGGCGATTCTTCTTGCTTCAAGCCTTTCTGTTCGAGCCCAAAGTATCACGTACGCGGTAACCTCGGCCCCAACCCTGGTAAACCTCTCGGGGACCCAGCAGGTCCTGGGCGGTGTGAAGCTGATCTCCGGGCCGGCGGGGTCCGCCGTGCATACCACGTCGATCAGCACCATGCAGTTCTGGTATCAGGGAGTCACCATCACCAACCCTTTCGACGGTGCGTTGCCGGTCAACGCTGCCACCGGAACCATCGTTCATGCCGATGGCATCGTTGCAACCTTCACCGGCGGATACGTCCAGTTTCTCGTGACGGCTTCGGTTTTCAATACCACGCTTGGAGGGACACCCGTCGGCGTAGTGACGCTGAGTTTTCCCGGAGGCTTGAGCATTGCCCCGGGAGATTCCATTCAAGTCAATGGCGTGCGGGTGAACTTTGCCGGAAAGAAGGAAGGAGACAGTATCGATTGCCTGATTCTCGCATCTCCCAGCAGCAGTCACGTCATGGACAAAGTATCCGTGCCCGTCGCGTTCGTTGTCGATGCTTCGTTCCGGATAAGCACTGAATCCCTCCCTGATGGATTTCTGGGGGTCGGCTACTCGCAAACGCTGACAGCGATCCGGGGAACGCCTCCGTATATCTGGCATGTGACCGCAGGCTCCTTGCCACCGCCACTTTCTCTGGACTCCAACACCGGACTCATTTTCGGAGGCCCCGCGGCTGGAGGCGCTTTCACTTTCACCATACGGGTCACCGACAATACCGGCGCCACAGCCAGCAAGAACCTGACCATCACGGTTCAGGGACTTCGTCTCGACCGCAATCATCTCGACATCGGAGAGGCTATCGTTGGGACTTCCTTGGCCCGAAAAGTGATGGTCACGAATATTGGCACCGTGGCGCAGGATGTGGTGGCAAACATTTCGGGGCACAAGGCCTTTGCTGTCTCGCCCGCCGCGTTCCGAGTGGATGCGGGAAAAACCGAGGCGATCAGCCTCTCTCTCACTCCTGCTGACGAAAACAGCGGACTGCCGTTTACGGGTCAGGTAAACATCTTGTTTTCGGGATTGGTCAGAATCGTCACACTGACAGGGCAGAGTAAAGCTTCTGCGCTGCCACTGCCCAGGGTGCTTCCCTCTTCCGGTCCCACGGTGGGAAACACGCGGATTCGGATTCGTGGATCGCTGCTAAGCTCTTTGACCAGTGCCGCGCTCGGCGGCGCGTCCCTCTCTGAGTTGACCCAGCCGGGCGCCGATGACTGGGCTGGCGTCACAGGCCCGCGCGGGGAAGGCAGCGTGAGTCTGATGATCACCAGCGCCAACGGCTCCGTGGTCAGTATTCCCAATGCCTTCACCTATCGGCAGCTCTCCAAAGCTCAACCGGCTCCAGGAGATTTGCGCATCGGATTCGTAAGCGACACCTCCGAATTTCGCAGCAATCTGGGGATCAACAGTCTCTCGGGCAGTCCTGCGTCTGTGAACGTCTCGCTGATTGAGAACAATGGACTGATAGTCGTCCAGCAGTCTGTCCTGGTGCCACCCAACGGGATGACGCAGATCAATCACATCCTCCGCTACCTCGAGGACGCAGGCGAGGCCACGGGCCGTGAGGGAGCACTGCTGCTGCATTCAGACCGGCCTATTCGCGCCTGGGCTTCCCAGATAGACAATGTGAGCCTGGATCCAAGCCTGCAGCAGGCAAGCGCTGAGGGACATGCGCGCATTCTGGTTCCATCGTCCGTGCGGACTGACCGGTTCAGCACCGCGCTGGTTATCAGCAACCTGACGAGTGCTGACGGGCGACTGAACATTGTGGCGCGCGACCGATTCGGAGCAACGCAGTTGATGCGGAGCGACGTCGCCATTCCGGCGCAGGGGTTTCTCTATTTTGAGGATTTCTACGGTCCTGGCGGGATCGACCAATCCGCAGGCCCCATCGAGGTGGAAGCTCAAGGAGGAATTCAGCTTCAGGTTCAGGCCAGGATCTACAGCCGCCAGAACACCGGGGGCTTCTTCCCAGGAATTTCCTTGGGCTCGGCAGCCCGAACCGTTGTGATTCCTCAGGCGCTGGACACGGCGGCGTTTCGAACCAACCTCGGTGTCAACAACTCCGGTTCGTTGCCCGCCAGCGTCACGATCTCGGTGATTGGAGCAGAGGGGCGAGTGCTTGGCAGCTTCAATGATTCAGTGCCGGCAGGTGGGCTGGTGCAGTGGGACAACATACTGCGTCTTCTGCTTGGCAGCGCGTCAAGAACCGATATTGAGGGATGGCTGCGGATCGAGTCGGACCAGAACATCATTGCCTGGGCCTCGCAGGTTGACAATACGACTCAGGACCCAGACTTCCTGCTGGCCAGCAGCGCTAACGTTTCGTCCTCCCGGCTTCTGATTCCGGCCGTCGTCAGTGCGGGGACCTTTCATTCGAGCCTGGTCGTGCTCAATGGAGACTCGGCCCCCAATGCAGTGACCCTCACGGCTCGCAGTCCCGAAGGAAGCACCCGCTTGACACAGACCGTCACGATTCCCGCCAACGGCTTCCTTCAGTATGCCGACATTCTCGATAGCCTCGGACTTGAGGGCACTTTTGGCCCGTTCGAGATTGTTTCTTCCTCAAACAAGCCTCTCCTGGCCATCTCTCGTGTGTCCAGCGACCAGCACACCGGCGGATTACTTCGGACCGAAGAGCTTCCGTGAATCTGGCACTTCGGAGGCTTGGACTGGAGATTCGACGATGGCCGCCGTCCTAAGCCGCACTCTCACAAGCCGCCCAGTGCCGAAGAGCCAAAAAAAATTGCAAGCCTCCAGGTTTCTCCCGTCTTTGAGGACAGAGCATTTGAAAACTTTGAAGAGGAGACCTGCTATGAAGAACATCGTCCTTGTGATCTGCGTGCTTTTTCTAGGGGTTGCGCCTGCCCGCCCTCACTCTATTGGAGCCTTTAACCTCGATGTGCTTGTTAATGGAAACCTGGTGCCCGAGTATCCCTACGGCGGCAAAGTCTATATCGAGGCTTTGAAAAAACAGGAATACTCGATCCGGCTGACGAACCCGTTGAACCGGCGAGTGGCCGTGGCTCTGGCGGTGGATGGCCTCAACAGCATTGACGCCCAGACGACAGAAGCTTGGAAAGGGAAGAAATGGGTGCTGGAGCCGTATGAGACCATCACCATCAGCGGCTGGCAGGTAAACCAAAGCCAAGCGCGGCGATTCTTTTTCACGACCGAAGAGAAGTCCTACGGCCAGTGGCTCGGGAAAACAAAGAACCTCGGTGTCATCACAGCCGTTTTCTTTCAGGAAAGGGCACGCCTGGTTGATTTTCATCCGGCCAACCGTCCAGCCCCGAGTGAGGATTCCAAAAACCGTAAGTCCTCAGAGCAGGAGAACAGCCGGCAGGCCCGCGACTCTGCCGAAGCTGCCGCTGACGGCCGGACATCCAGCCCCAGTGCTTTGGGCTCAAGCAGCATGAAGAAGGAAGACTACGCGGCTACCGGCATCGGCGAAAGAATGCGGCATGATGTCCAGTGGATCAACATGGAGCTCGATCCCACTCCGGTGGCCACGTTAAACCTGCGCTACGAGTTTCGGCCGGTCCTGGTCGGCATGGGAATCTTGCCTGCCAATCCGTGGACCGACCGGTTGTCCCACCGAGAGCAGGCCAGGGGATTTACCGATTCCCGTTTCTGCCCAGACCCACGGTGACAACCACTCAAGGAAAGTCCTCTTGGGGCGGAACGTGCGCTCCATCGTCCCGGAAACAGGGATCGACGTCCTACATGCAATTCCTCTTTGGGTTCCCCCACGCCCCCTGAAAAAGGCCCACCTCGACTCCGAGCGATTGCCCGTATAATGCGGGCATTCCTCGGAGGGTGGTGGCAAACAATGCTCATGATGAAACCCACTTTTGCCGTCAGAGCGGCGATTTTGCTGGGCCTGTGCGTATCCGTTGCAGGCACCGCTCTGCCTGCAGATAATGACATGCTGCCCTGGCAGCGTATGCTGGCCGGAAAGGAGATGGTCACGCGCTACCTGGTCGGAGAGGCACGCCGGCTGACTGACGCTGCGGCCTCCGACTTTCGTTCCCGAGCCGAGTGGGAGAAAGTGAGAGAGCGGCGCAGGCTGGAGCTGCTGGACATGCTCGGACTCGATCCGTTGCCCGCCAGAACGCCGCTGAATGTGCGCGTGACTGGCAGCATCGAGAAGGCAGAGTATTTAATTGAAAAGCTGGCGTTCGAAAGCTTGCCAGGAGTCTTTGCCACCGCTAACTTTTATCTTCCCAAGGCTCGCTCTAAATCGGTCCCTGCAGTGATCTATGTTTGCGGACATGCCGTCTCACCCCAGGGCAGCAAAGTACTGTACCAGCACCATGCTATTACCTTTGCCAGGCAGGGTTATGCGTGCTTGATTATTGACCCGATTCAGATTGCCGAGACCTTTGCTTTGCACCACGGCGTCTACAATCTGGAGATGCCGGACTGGTACGCTCGGGGCTATACGCCAGCCGGGGTAGAAGTGTGGAACGTGATTCGGGCGCTCGACTACTTGGAAACGCGGCCCGAGGTGGACAAAGGGAGGCTCGGCATTACGGGCCGATCCGGGGGCGCGGCGATGAGCTGGTTCAGCGCGGCTGTGGACCCGCGTCTGAAGGTGGTGGTGCCGGTGATGGGTAACAGTACCTATGCGGCCAATGTGGCGGCCAACACGCAAAAGGGCCACTGCGATTGCATGTTTCCGATCAACACCTACCAGCATGACCTGATGACCCAGGGAGCTCTCATTGCTCCTCGTCCGTTGTACATGATGCATGGCAAGCAGGACACGCTCTTTCCGGTTGCTGGGTATGAAGAGTTCGAAGCCAAAATCGGTGCGCTTTATGGGGACTATGGCGCCTCCGGCCGGTTCAAGAACACAGTCGTGGACACCGGGCACAAGGACTCTGACTTTCTGCGTGAGCAGGCAACGCTCTGGTTTGATCGTTTTCTGATGCAGATTCCCGAAAGGAAGATCGAACTGCGCACAGAATTGGAGCCTCCGGAAAAGCTGGCGGTATTCTCGGGAAACCCGCCAGGCATTGCTCTCAATTTTCGCGTGCACGAGTTGCTGACTGCCGCTTCCCGCCAGGAATACAAGACTGCGGCAGCTTGGGAATCTCGCAGGCGGGCTCTCACTGAGAGGCTCAGGAGCCGGGTGCTTCGAGCCTTCCCGGCAGAGAAGATAGTGCCCCGGATTTCCTCAGCTTCGGACTCCGGCAGTGGCGGCTTCCGTGAACTGAGCTTCGTGTCGGAGCCTGGAATCAGTGTGCGTTCTCTGTTTCGGGGACCGGCGCAAGACAGCCGCTCGAGCTGGCCTGCCGTGCTGTATGTCGCCTCCGACGGCGAGGATGATGAATCGACCCGGCGCACTCTGGTGCAGATTCTGGGCGAAGAGAAAGCTGTGCTCATCGTCTTCCCGCGCGGGGTGAGCGAAGTGCCCTGGAGCAAGACGACTCAACGCGATGTCCTCAGAAACGCCATGCATCTTGGACGGACCATCGATTCGATGCGGCTGTGGGATGTCGTGCAAGCCATCGAGGTCTTGAAGCGGCAGCCCGGCGTCGACCTGAACCGGGTCACCATCATCGGCAAGACCACCTCCGGCATCTTGGGGCTGTATGCTGCCATCCTGGATGAAGTCGTTGGGCAAGTGGTGTTGATGGACCCGCCTGTTTCTCATCGCCAGGGGCCCATCCTCCTCAATATCCTGCGTTACACGGATCTTCCAGAGGTTGCTGCACTGCTGGCGCCGCGCCGGCTTGTTTTCTATGGAAGACTTCCTGCGGAATATCGCTACACCCAATCGATCTACCAGGTCCAGGGCAAGGCTGAAAACCTGTCAGTGTCGATGAGTCTCAAGGCAGTGGTGAATCAAAAATACGATCACAATTTCAGCTCTGGGTACTAGGCCAGGCGGCTGACGCTAGACCTGCCCCGGCTCAGCCATGAAGGAAGAGTCGCGCTATGCCTGAACTTCCTGAAGTTGAAACGATTCGCCTGGGATTGCTTGATCGAGTTCTCAGGAAACGCATTAGCCGCGTCGAGGCGCGCTGTGACCGGATCATTCTGCGTCCTCGACCGCGTGAACTGGAGTTGGCTCTCAGCGGACAGTCCATTCGGGATATTCGGCGCCGCGGAAAGTTTCTCGTCTTTGAAACCGACGATTTCAAGCTTCTGGTTCACCTCGGCATGTCAGGGCAGCTGACCTATTGGGACAAAGCCCAGAAGGACGATGCCAGGTTCTTCATCACGGTTACTGGCTTGCAGAAAGCGCGCCAGCATGCCGTCGACAAGCACACTCACGTCAGCTTCTATTTCGAAGATGGCAACGCCATGCACTATCGCGACATCCGCCAGTTTGGCAAATGGCGGCTCTATCTCCATGACGAATTCAGCCAGGCCTGGGAATTCTGGCACCTCGGCCTGGAGCCTTTGTCGCCGGACTACACCTGGAAGAAATTTCTGGATCGATTTGCAGGCAGGACACTTCGGATCAAATCACTGCTCTTGAATCAGGCCTTCGTGGCCGGGGTGGGCAACATTTACGCAGACGAAGCACTCTTCGAGTCGGGCCTTCATCCTGAGCGGCTGGTGCCCACTCTGTCTCTTGAAGAGAAGCGGCGCCTCTTTCGCGCGATTCCCCGCGTGCTCAAACGCGGACTGCTTCATGGGGGGACCAGTTTTCAAACCTACCTCAATGCGGCTGGCGAATCGGGAACCAACCAGGAAAATCTCAGAGTCTACGGACGGGAAGGGGAGAGATGCCGGCGCTGCAGAAGCTCCGTGGCCCGGATCATCGTTGGCCAGCGCAGCAGCCACTTCTGTCCAAGGTGCCAGCCGCTCAAATAGCATTCACGAATACCCTGCCCGGAGGTCCTGCGCGCGAGGCAGGACAGAGGCGCCGATCGCCAACGCGGGGCATTTCTTCAAGAGCCGGGCTTCCGACGACAGGGTGGTCAAGCCTCGATCACAACCAGCAGATCCTTGGCCTCCACGCGCTGTCCGGGCTCAACCAGCAGCTGAGTGACGCGCCCGGCAGCGGGAGCATAGATCGTGCTCTGCATCTTCATGGCTTCGAGCATGAGCAGCTTCTCGCCGCGTTCCACCTTGTGATTGAGCTGGGTAAACACGCTGGTGATGACCCCCGGTGAAGGCGATCCGACATGGCCAGGTTCGCTGGGATTGACTTTGGGGTGCGCCGGCTCTGCCGCGCGCAGCGACTTATCCCGCACCATGATCTCGCGCGGCTGGCCGTTGAGTTCGAAGAACACGGTGCGCAGCCCATCCGGGTGTGCCTCTCCGACGGTAAGAAACTTCACGACGAGCGTCTTTCCCGGCTCGATCTCCACGGTGATTTCCTCGCCAGATCGCATGCCATAAAAGAACTGTGGCGTGGGCAGCACGCTCACGTCGCTAAAGGCGTGGTGGAACTTGATATATTTCAGAAAAACCTCGGGATAGAGGAGATAACTCAAAACTTCGTCATCTCGCACGGAGCGGCCGGCCTTCTTTTCCAAGTTGCGCCGCGTCTCCTCAAAATCCACCGCAGGCAAATCCTCACCAGGCCGGCCCTTGCGGGGGCCGCCGCCGCGCAGAACGATCTTTTGCAGCTTCCTGGGCCAGCCGCCGGGCGGCGTTCCCAGGGAGCCGGCAAACATGTCCGCCACGGAATTCGGAAGCGCCAAGTCGTGGTCTTCGTCCAGTTCCAGCAGGTCCGCTGGCTTCATGGCCTTGGCCATAAGAAACAGCGTCATGTCGCCAACGACTTTGCTTGAGGGCGTGACTTTGACGATGTCTCCAAACAAGAGATTAACCTCAGCGTAGGTTCTCTCAACTTCGGCCCAGCGATGTCCCAGACCCATGGCAGCAGCCTGCTCGCGCAAGTTGGTGTACTGTCCGCCTGGAATCTCGTGCTGGTAGACCTTGGCGTCGCCTGCACCGGGACCGCTATCGAAAGGCAGGTAATAGCTGCGCACTTGCTCCCAATAATCCGAGCATTCATTCAATGTCACCGGGTCTAGTTTCGTGTCGCGCGGCGTGTTGCGAAGGGCTTCGACCAAGGAGTTCAGGTTCGGCTGGCTGGTTTGGCCGCTCATGGACGAGACCGCGGCATCGGCTACGTCCACGCCTGCTTCAGCTGCCTTAAGAATGGAAGCTGCATTCAGCCCGCTGGTGTCGTGAGTGTGAAAGTGAATGGGAATTCCGATCTCCTCGCGCAGGGCTTTCACGAGTTTGAAAGCCGCGTAGGGCTTACAGAGCCCGGCCATGTCCTTTATGCCCAGGAAATGGGCGCCCAGCTTTTCCAGCTGCTTGGCCATCTTAATGTAGTACTGGAGGGAGTACTTGGGGCGGTTTGGATTGAGAATGTCGCCGGTGTAACAGATGGCAGGCTCGCAGATGGCGTGCGTTTCGAGGACAGCATCGATGGCCACACGCATATTCTCCACGCAGTTGAGCGAATCGAAGATGCGGAAAACATCGATACCCTGGCGCGCTGACTCGCGGACGAATTCAGCCACGACGTTATCGGGATAGCTGGTGTAGCCTACGGCGTTGGAGGCCCGCAGCAGCATCTGCAAACATATGTTGGGCACGAGCTGACGCAGCTGACGCAGCCGCTGCCAGGGATCCTCCAGCAGGAAGCGCAGGGCCGTGTCAAACGTGGCGCCACCCCACATTTCCAGGCTGAACAATCCCGGCAAACGATGCGACATGGCCTCGGCCACGCGAAGGATGTCGAGGGAGCGCACGCGGGTTGCCATCAACGACTGATGGGCGTCGCGGAAGGTTGTGTCCGTGACGAGCAATCGTTTCTGCTTGCGCGCCCACTCCGCGAATTTCTGCGGCCCCATTTCCAGCAGCATCTGCCGCGTTCCCGGCGCTGGAGCTACACCTTTGACAAACGAGACCTCAGGCAATACGACTGCCTCAATATGGCTGTTACTCGACGTTGAACCATATCCCTCGGGCCATTTCTTGCCTGCCACCTCGGGATTGCCGTTGACGATGACATCCCCAAGATAGTTCAGGAGACGTGTCGCCCGGTCGCGCCGCCGAGTGAAACGAAACAGCTCCGGCGTCTCATCAAGAAACGTTGTTGTGGTCTGTCCGCTTTGAAACGTTGTGTGATTGACGACGTTTTCCAAGAAGGGAATATTCGTCTTCACTCCGCGAATGCGGAACTCACGCAGTGCCCGATCCATGCGTTGACAGGCTTCGGCCAGCGTATTGCCCCACGCCGTCACCTTGACGAGCAAAGAATCGTAATAGGGTGTCAACACGGCGCCACCGTAAGCGGTTCCGCCGTCCAGCCGGATTCCAAAGCCGGCCGGAGAACGGTAAGTGGTGATCTTGCCGTAGTCAGGCGAGAAGCTGTTTTCAGGGTCTTCGGTTGTGATGCGGCACTGCAATGCGGCGCCATGAAGGGGCACCGCTTCCTGCCGCGGAAGAGACAGAGGGGAGTCGTGCAGCTTGTGTCCCTGGGCTACCAGGATCTGTGACCGTACCAGGTCCACACCGGTCACCATCTCCGTAACCGTGTGTTCTACCTGAATGCGCGGGTTCACCTCGATGAAGAACCATTCCTCTGAATCGGTGTCTACGAGGAATTCTACGGTGCCTGCATTGATGTAGTTGGCGGTCCGAGCCAATTGAACTGCAGCCTCACACAGTTCACGCCGGACTTTGGCAGATATGCCCACCGCAGGCGCTACTTCGACGATCTTCTGGTGCCGGCGCTGCACGGAACAGTCGCGCTCGTAGAGATGCATGACGTTGCCATGCTGGTCGGCCAGTATCTGAACTTCAATGTGGCGAGCGCGTTCGATATACCTTTCCAGAAACACCGTGCCGTCACCAAACGCGCCTTCGGCCTCGCGCTGCGCCTCCTCCAGCCGGGTCTCCATCTCTGATGCAGCACGAATGATGCGCATGCCGCGTCCGCCACCGCCGAACGAGGCCTTCGCGATCAAGGGGAATCCGATAGCCTTGGCAGCCTTCTTTGCCGCTTCGATGCCTTGGATCGCCTTTTGCGTGCCAGGAACAACCGGAACTCCTGCTTTTCCGGCCAAATGGCGCGCCGCGACTTTGTCGCCCAGGAGCTCGAGCAGTTCTGGATCTGGCCCCACGAAGGTGATTCCTGCCTTCCGGCAGGCGCGGGCTAGCGCCGGGTTTTCGGATAGAAACCCATAGCCAGGATGAACGGCGTCGACTTGCTTTTCCTGCGCAAGCCCGACGATGCTTTCGATGTCCAGATAGGCTTGAACGGGGCCCTTGCCTTTGCCTACCAGGTAGGCTTCGTCGGCCTTAAAGCGGTGCAGCCCCAGTCGGTCTTCTTCAGAGTAGATCGCAACCGTGCGCAGTCCCAGCTCAGACGCTGCTCGCATGATGCGAATGGCAATTTCACTTCGATTGGCGGCCAGCAGTTTCTTCATGTTTGAATTAGGATGACGGCAGCAACTCAGAATCGGGGGATCTACGGGGATCCATGGAGACCGGCCTTCGGCTCAGGCCGGTCATTGTACACAGGGGGAGAGCAGAGGCACAGAGGAAAAGCAACCCTCAGGAGGCTACTTCAGGACCGTGATTGTAAACGTCGTGTTGGGGACAGAAGAGTTTAATGGATAGGAAAGTATACCGCGAGCTTCGCTCAGTGCGGCTTTCCCGGCTCGATCGCCGGGATCGAACGGATAGGAAGGGAAGTTCACCTTGCTTCCCGGAGGCAGAGTGATACGCCACCCCTCAAATTCCACCCAGCCGCCTGTATCCTCAGCCCGGATCTCAATGGACTTGTCACTGAGCGGATGCACATCTCCCGATGCCGTCTTGCAGGTGTTTCCCGATCGCAGGTAGAGCACCAGTTGGCCGGTCGCGGTACTGGAGGGATCCTGGAGTGCCGCCTTCAGCTTCAGCTGATTCTTGGACTCAAGAGAAACTTCCAAAGAAGCTCTCTTGTCTTCATAGCTCAAGGTAACCCGGTCTTCTCGCACCTCGCCCGCTGAAGGAATGTGCAAGAGACGTCCGGAGCGGGGGAAAATAAAATTGCTCCATTCGATCTGTTGCTTGGAGTTTCCGCTGCCAACGATCAAGCCGACCTGCTCGTGCCAGATGCTGGCGAAGTTCTGGCGATCTAAACCCCAGCGGTTCCTCGTTGTCGGCGCCGTAAAGCCGCTCAAGCAATAGAACCAGGGCGCTTTTCGGCGCGCTATGGCCTTGTTGCCGGTATTCAGGCTGTAGGACTTCTTTTCAATCGGGAGCCGCGCTTCGTCTCCTTCGTGATAGTAGCGAAAGTTGCGCAGGAGGCTGGCGCTCAAGGAAAGTGTCTTTCCTCGCTTCATCAAATGCGCGACAAGAAACTTGGCGAAGCGCCGCCCTTCCTCCAGCTGGCTGAATACAAAGTGGCCGTCGATGGGCACCTCAGGTGAATAGCGCGCTCTTCCATCAAGGGTCTCGATCAGCGAGCCATCCGGATAGACGTTCGTGATCTGAAATTCCAGGCCCCGCTCGAGATAAGGCACAACGGCAAGGTCCCCAGAGTGTTCGTAATAGAGGCCGATGGCCTGCAGGTATTCCAACTGCTGCGAAGGCGAGGGGCCCCCGAACTCTCCCCAGAAGAACCCAGACGGATCGAGTGTCTCCAGGGCAGAGTGAATCATCCTTTGGCCGTTTTGCTGCCATTCCTTGCGCTGGAAAATTTGTCCGGCCCGAAAGACATTCAGCCCGTCCCATATGCTCAGGCTGTTGACCTCATAGTTGCCCCAGCCCCAAGTAACCTCGTCGTCGCGAAAAATCCCGCTGTAGAGCCGCGGATTGCGCTTCCCCAGAATCTGTTGATGGGTACCTTCGACCATCTTGGTAATGCCCTTCTCCCAGTGGCTCCGACGGCCCTCGTCCATCTGTCCTTTGAGCAGCTCAAAAGTCTCGAGCCAAGCCGCCAAGAGCTTATGAGGGTAGACGCGTCCCCAACTGGACCCATCCGGTTTGAGAAACTCAACAGTGCCGTCTTCATACTGCGAGTCGACAATAGCATCGCCGCCCTTCAGGGCCGCCTGAATCAACTGGGCATCACCCGCGTAAGGGGTGCTGGCATCCTTGCTGGTGGCCAGATAGGCCAGCGGGTAGATCACTTCCTGATAGGCGGGAATCCAGCCGGCTAGCGCGAAGCGTCCCGTTTCTTCGACGAATGACTTCATTGCCGTCGGCACGCTTTTCAGGAGCTGCTCGCGATAAAACGCTTTGGGAGAAACCTTGTCGAGATTGAGTTCCTCTTTGTCTGCAGCCACGCAAACGGGCACGATCAGCAGAAATCCCAGCAGGGCCTGCAGAGCCAATGGCGTCTGCCTGGGCAGAATGCGTGTGGGTGCTCGATCCAAAGAATTCGAACTCATAAGCGGCGCTCCCCTCGTGGAGCCAGCCAGCTGGGACGTGAAAAGTGCCGCCATTCTACCTGCAGACTTTTTAAGCCGTCAATTTGTATGTCGGGAGGGCTTTGATTTACACTTTGCTGCTTTTGATGCGGTTTGTGCCGTGGGGCTACTCAGGAGACCTATGAAAACGGAAACGCTCTATCAATCGCTGCGGCTGCCGAATCAGCCTGACACCAAGCTCGTGTTGCTGGTGCTTGACGGCGTAGGCGATATTGCCACTCGGGAAACCAACTTCCTCACTCCACTGGAGGCTGCCAAAACACCCAACATGGATGAACTGGCGAAAGCCTCGGCTATGGGGCGAATGACGCCGGTGGCGCCCGGCATCACTCCGGGCAGCGGCCCAGGACACCTCGGGTTGTTTGGCTATGATCCGCTGGAGTACGAAGTCGGCAGAGGAGTCATCGAGGCGCTGGGGCTGAGCATCGATCTCAAGTCCGGCGACGTTGCGGCGCGGGCAAACTTCTGCACTTTGGACTCGAAAGGCATCGTCACTGATCGCCGCGCCGGCCGCATTCCCACCGAGATGAATGAACAGCTCTGCGCCAAGCTGCAAAAAGTCAAGAAAGTCAGCGGCGCTGAAATCATCATCCGTCCAGGCAAGTCTCACCGTTTTGTCGTTGTGTTCCGCGGGAAAGGCCTGGAAGGACCGTTGACGGACTCAGATCCGCATCGCGAGGGCGAGCCGATCAAGAAAGTTCAGGCAGCCGCGAAATCTTCAAAGGCCAAATACGCAGCCGATGTTGTGAACGATTTCTATTCCCGAGCTCTCCCGTTGCTTCGCGAAGAACGCCCCGCCAACGGCTTTCTCCTGCGCGGCATTGACCACTCCCCGGCAATTCCAACATTTGAAGAACGGTTTGGTCTGAAGGCGGGCGCCATCGCTGTGTATCCCATGTACAAGGGTTTGGCACAATTGATCGGAATGAAGAAGCTGGAGGGCACCAATACGACGCAGGAGGAGTTTGAGAAGTACCTGGCCGAATACGACAACTTTCAGTACTTCTTCATCCACGTCAAAGGGACCGACATGGCCGGCGAAGATGGCAACTTCGACCAAAAGATTGCGGTTCTCGAAGAGGTCGACCGGGCTCTGCCGACGCTGCTGCAGAAGAAGCCCATGGTGTTAGCGGTTACTGGAGATCATTCGACGCCTGTGCCGATGAAATCGCACAGCTGGCATCCGCAGCCGGTGATGATCCACGGACCGGTGAGTGGCAGCGACAAGCTGGACCGCTTTACCGAAACCAACGCCAACCGCGGCTCGCTTGGGGTTTTCAAAAGCCGGAACCTGATCCGCTACATGATGGCGAATGCCAAACTTTTTGATAAGTTTGGGGCGTGAAGACTGCGGACTGGCGATTCCGGAATGAAGATTGTGAAACAGTTTAGGCTCCAGGCTTCCTGAGAGGCTCAGCCTCGCAAGGGAGTTTCCCGGATTCGAATTCTCACACCCAGCATTCCGGAAACGCCAATCCGCAGTTCCTCGTCCTAGGCCAGTAATTTCCTCACAACAGCTGCGACTGCCTCTCCCAACTTGCGGTGCTCATCCAGATCGAAGTGAATTCCATCGACATCGCTGGAAACAATGACTTCTGATGTGTCGAGAAAATCGACGCCCGCTTCCTTGGCCACGGCGCGATAGATCCTGCCTAGTTGTTTCGACTTCTCCTCGGCGCCACGAAAGATTTCCGGAAAATCTGTTGCGCCCACTTGAGTGAGCCGGCCAGTTGGGGGTGGCGCCATCATCAAAACCTTGGGAGAGGCCTCATCGTTCCAGCAGGTGCTCTGCTTGATCAGGGTCAGCAATGTTGCCAGGTTGGCACCAATATCAAACGCTGACATGCCATAGCGGTGTTTCAGGTCGTTGGTTCCGAGCATCAGCACTACCAAGGTCGAGCGGTGCGTGGGAGTCCAGGCAAGGAATCAGATAGTCCTTCCCGTTCTTGAACGGTTTAGTGGGGTCGTCCACAACTGTCGTGCGGCTGTTGAGCCCCTCCTCAATCACGACACCATCGTTGCCCAAAACACGCTGCAGCACGCCAGTCCAGCGCTCGTGGCGCGCGTAGCGCTTTGCAGCGCCTGGGATATAGCCCCAGGTGTTGGAGTCACCGTAACAGAGGATTGTTTTCATGGTCTCAGAGTATCCACGAAGTTCAGGAAGAAAGAGGAAAGATTTCTGGATGTCCCTTAAGAGTCGCTACGGCTGCCTCGCAGCCTTGGCTGGACGTGCCGGTTGACAATGGTCCGTGCGGGTGCTAGAACCTCACAGAATCGGAGGCGTGGCAGAGTGGTTGATTGCGGCGGTCTTGAAACACCAAACAATGATTTTTCTAAGAATAACAAAACAGATGGAAACCCGCACCAGTCAATGAATGTACGAGTTGTGCCTCAATGTCACTAGGTGTCGCAAATTGTACGAAAATGAACTACGCCTCCCCACAGAACCCCCCACAGTCTTTCCTTGAGAAAGACATGTTTCAAAACCTTGGCGCGGTGCCTGTCGTAATTTGCAATCTCAAGCCCGCAGGCACCGCACGATTCCACCAAGCGGCCAACAATCCAGTCTTGCGATCTACGTCGGTTCTCTGAATTGCGGGCTTGATGGAACGCTTCGATTTAGGCAACCGCCAGGGGCAAGCGCGAAACTCCGATGACTCGGTGGTATTGGGAACCAGACATTATGAAGCCCACCGAGTTTGACGCCGAATTCCAGCCCCGTCCGGTCTGAAGACAGGATGATACCGTTGCTGACGTCCATGTACTCGGCCACCCTGAATTCTACTGCCTTCCGTGTCATGTTTTCGGCGACGGAAAAGGCCATGAAGTTTCGGGTTGAAGGCTCCTAGTAGATGACTTCTCCATTCCGTGTGCTCTGGTAATGCGCCGACACGGCAGCCTTCACGTATTCGCCGCTCGGTTTGCGAACCCAGATCACGGGGACCGTGCTACGGTTCCGGGACGTGCTGGTATCCCTGGATTCTTCCAAAGGCAGAGTCACAAATACCAGCGTTCCGTCTCCGTCCACGAGTTAGATCTGGCCAGTGTACCGCCCGCAGCCGGCCAGGTATTCAGCGAGCTATGGTTTTGAATTCCTCTCAGGCAGAACTGAATGTTCTAACTGCGGAGGCGCGTCATTGTTGGTGTTCAGAACCGCAGCTCCCGAAGGGTTCGGGAGCCGTCCATACCGCAGTTGGGACATTCAGTTCTGCCTGAAAGATTTGGATGCCACGGCCTCTGGTTACCTGGCCTGCGGGCATATTTGCCTGATGCGTTCCTGCTCCTGCGGCGAGTACCGGCCTGAGCCGGCTTCGAAGTAGGCGCAGATGCGATCCCGCATTTGGCTGGAAAACTGGCGGACATCAAGCATTGGCAATGAATGTCCCGTTCGGCGGGTGGGATCGGTTGTGTTCTTAAGAAGATGGGCCGCCAGAATCGGAACGGCTTCCTGTTCGAAGCCTTCCGTCACCAAGACGGCAGCACCGGTATAACTGACGGCTGCATCCGAATCGTTCAACATAGTGCGAGCTATCTGGATTCGGCGAGCCCGAGGGAGGGCAGTGGCGAAGCGCTGCAGGTCGGCTTCGTGCCCTGCCTCCCGCAATCGCCGATATTCGGCCAGATCGGCATCGGAATAGCGAAGCGCATCGCGTTCCAGTGCCGCATCAGCCTCTGTCCCTCCGATCCGCTCTAGAGCCGCTATGGCGCTTTCCTTGAGATGACGGTCAGGCAGCTGTAATTGTTTTTCAATCTTCGGAACTGCCGCCGCTGCAGGCGGACCGATCATGCCGAGCGCCTGTACGGCGCTCATCCTGACGTCCAGGTCGGAGTCTTCTACGACGGCGATCAAGTCGGGAATCGCCGGAATTGCCTCTGAACCAAGCGCAGCTATGGCCTTGGTTGCCAGCATCCGCGTGTACTTGTCAGAAGCGGACAAGGCCAGCCGTAACTCGGGTAGAGCGGTGGCGGACTTCAAAGACCCAAGAGTGGAGGCCGCGAGACCTCGGTAGGGGTTCTTCTCGTCGGCAACGACACGCCTCAGGCCAGCAACGACTTCTGGGTCCCCAACTCCGATCTGGCCCAGAGCCTGTATGACGTTGGCGCAGGCTACTTGATCAGAAAGGTAAGGCAAGAGCGAGGGGACAGCTCTTCGGGCGGCCGAACCAAACCCTCCGAGAACGAGCGCGGCCTGCCCCGGATTCTTCTTCTCTTTGAGCGCCAAAATCAGAGCATCGAGGCCCTTTTCTGACGGTCCCTGGGCCCCCAGTTCTGTCATAGCCATCGTGCTCACCAGAGCCGTGTTGCTTCGTATGTCGGCGATAATCTCATCGACGACGCCTGGTGCGGCCGCTGTCTGCCTTTGCGCCCGTTTTGATTCGGCCTCAACGTCCGTGACGCCGGCTGCAGCCAGGGTGAGGGTGATGAGCGAGCGCAGCTGCTTACCGATTCGCGGGTCTTGCCAGGCACGGAGAAGTGTGGGAATTGCCATCGCAGCCTGCCGTCCCATGGGGAGGAGGGCGGCGACTGAGGCCTCAAGCACCTCCTCACTCATCTGTGGGCTGCGGAGCTCACGTCGCATGAGATATGAGTGCTGAGCAACGGCTTCTGCAACTTGCCCGGGAGATGCCTTATCGAACCACTGCTCCACGGTTTTCTGGTCGGATGCTTTGGCGGTTTGCCGAGCCGGGGGCGTCCCGATCGCCGTCAGCGCCATTCGCGCCTTGAGGAGAACGAAGTCGTTCCGCTCTTTTTGGTCCTGCACAATTTCCGTCAGGACCGGGACCGCCGCCTCAGCAGCGGGGCCCATTTCCTCAAGCACGGACATTAGAGCAATGCGATAGTTTGCCACGTTCCGACCGGAAATACGTGGCGCTTTCAATTCACGAGCAATCACCGGCACCACGCTGACAGGCTCGCGCTTGCCAAGTTCAGACATCTTCTTCTGGGTTTCAAGCGAGAGAACGATATTCCCAGTGAGGCCGACGTTTTCGCTGAGAACTTGCAGAAGAGAAGGCAAGTCCGCTGTTTGGACAGCCGCTGGCTGGCGCTGCTGCGCATGAGCTCCGCAGGCTATCCCTAGGATCAGGGCGCAGAGCTTAACTGAAGACTTCCGGCTGCTACACTTCTGCATGTTCTTTTGGCCGCCTCCCTGCAATGCTCGCATAAGGGTAAATAGTCGACCTTGTGCCACACTAACAACCACCCTCATCGTCATTTTACCGTGGACACTTGCCCCTTCCGGCTTGCCTGGATTTGATTATGCTCGGAAACACGTGGCGCACTGCAGCCGACGAAGAGTGCCCGCTCGTCTGGTTCAGGCCGATTCCGAAGGCAGCGCGGAGAAGAGAAGCGAAAACCAAAAGAGTGATCGTGCTCACAGATATCTCCTTGTGACGCGTAACGTACCAAAAGCTGAGCCATAGCCGCCCGCCGGCAACCCCGTCAACACGTCGGGCTCAGGAATTCCCGCGCCGCTATACTACGGAGAGGAGAGCTCGTGGTTGCCGGCGTGCATCTCCAAGCATAACCAGACCTCCGATCAGACGCCACTTCCTACGGTAGTCCCCGTCCAGAACGAGCTAGAGATCTATTCGCAAGTTGCTTGGCGTATGAGATGTTGTCGCCTTGCCTAGCGGACTATTTCCGAAGGTTGACCAGCCGGGTCGGCCAAGACCTGGGGGGTGTTGGGTTGCTGGCGAGCCAAGTGCTTTTCAGCCAGTTCGCCAGATCGTCGAACAGGGTGTAGTACGTGGGGAGGACGATTAGAGTGAGCACCGTCGAAGCCACCAACCCACCCATCACGGTGCGAGCCAGCGGGAAATAGCGCAGCTCGAAAATCCCGCTTGTGCCGATCGCCAGCGGGATCAGCCCCACGACGGTGGTGCTGGCCGTCATTAGAATCGGTCGGAACCGATCCCGGCAACCCTGGAGAATGGCCACTGTTCGAGGAAGACCTTCGCGGCGCAGGTTATTCACATGATCCAGCATCACGATGCCGTTGTTAACCACGATGCCAATCAGCACCATCAGCCCAATCATGGCCATGAGGTTCAACGGGGTTCCCGTCAGGTAAAGCGTCCAGGCCACACCCACCATGCCAAATGGAAGTGAAGTCATGATCGCAAACGGATGAGCCAGCGATTCGAACAGCGAAGCCATCACGAAGTACACCATGAACAGGGCTAACAAAAGGTTGAAATAGAACTCCTGGTCTTCCTTCTCCTGCCGTGCCGTCCAAAAACCAAAACTCCAGCCGTAGCCAGCCGGATAGGTGAGGCTATTCATGGTCTCGGTGACCAACTGTTTGCCCTCATCCTTTTTCTCTCCGCTAAAGTTCGCATACATCCAGGTGAAGGTGCGGCGATCTTCGCGTTGGATTACGCCTGGAGTCTTCACAACCTTTAACTCGGCAACCTGGGTCAACAAAATGTCTCGGCCATCGGGGCCTGTTCCCACGACCATCGAGTTCAGATCTTCCAGACTTTCACGATCGGCAGCCTGTAATCGAACCCAGATGTCCACTTCGCCTTCCGAAGTGTGAAAACCGCGCACGCGCTGCCCTCGTATCACGATTCCCAGCACGCGCGACACGGACTCCGGCGAAACGTTGTACCTCTTTGCCAGTTCCCGATTCAGACGAATCTGGACTTCCTCCCGCCCGCGGTCGAGATCATTGTGAACTTCTGTGAACTTGCCAGTCTTCTGCAAGCGTCTCCGCGCCTCCCTGGCCAGATCTTGCAACGTGGAAGGATCCTCGCCATACAGGTTCACACCGATCCAGGTCTGAGCTTCAGCCCCTTCCTGCCGGCCCAGCTTGATTTCAGCGCCTGGAATCTGCGGGAGCTCGCTGGCAATCTGTTTCCGGATCTCTATGAGTTCTTTCAGGGTAATCCGGTCTTTGTCGAAAAACACCCGTGTATTGCCTTCGTTGTTCCCGTAGAAGCTGTTCACATCCTTGATCTTGAATCGCCTTCGGTTCGCAAGCAGGAAGGTCTCGACCGGATGGATGTAGTCATGCTCGATTTTCGCGTAGTGGTTGTTCTCCGAGAACTCGTACTGAATGTTCAGATTCTGCAGATCCTGCGCTTCGGGAGAATTGTCGGGGACCTTCTTCAGGACAAAAAAGGAGACGCCCACAATCGCTGGCACCAGCAGAAGTCCACACAGGAAACGATGTTGCAAACACCAATCGACCGTCAGCAGGTAGCGGTCGGTAATCCGCCTTCTCTTAATCTCAACGTTGCTCAAAATTGCTTGCGGCCCGCTGCCATCGGTCTCAATCTTGCGGCGCCGCCATTGGATCTGTCTAAAGAAGGGTTGGATGCGCAGAGCGAATCCAGCCTGGGCCCACTGTGGCCACCGAGATTTTCTCCTGACCTCAAGGTTCAGCAATCGTCCGACTCCTAGCGGAATCAGTGTCAGTGAGATAAACAGCGAACAAAGCAAAGCGATGATGATCGACGTTCCGGTGTCAGCCAGCCACACCGAGTAGTTAGTCTTTTTCCCAAACACCAGCGGAAAGAAGATGATGATGGAGGTCAGGGTGGCGGCGATCACGGCAGTGATCACCTCCTGCGTGCCGACGCGCGCTGCCGTAACGCGGTCTTTGCCTTTTTCCAGATTCTGAAAGATCGATTCCAAGACCACGACGGCGTTGTCCACCAGCATGCCGGTCGCCAGCATCAGCCCCATCATCGAGAGCACGTTGAGCGTTTTGCCGATCAGGTAAAGGACTCCCACGGTCGCGATGATGGATAAAGGAATGGCAAGCCCAATGGCGAACGTGGCGCCCAGCTTTCGCAGGAAAAGAAACAGAACAATCACCGCCAGCAAGGCGCCGATCGTGCCGGCGTCCAGCAAACCCGAAAGCGACTTGGTAATCTCTTGTCCGGCATCGAACCAGACCAGGACTTGGACGCCTTTGAGGGACGGGTCCTGGTTCAATTCCTCAATTTGCTCTCGAACTCTCTTTACAGTCTCCACGGTGTTGGCCTGAGAATTCTTGCGCACCGCAAAACCAACCGCATACTGGCCGTTCAAATGCCGGCCGAAGTTAGTGACCGGATTGTCGAATTCAATGTCTGCGATCTGACCCAGGTTGATACCGCGTTCATTGACCGGAAAGTCTCGGATGGCTTCCAGCGAATTCATGGCGCCTTGAGACACGGCACCATAACGAGTTCCCCCGTCCGGTACGCGCCCCAGCGACACGTTCAAGTTGGCGTTGTCGAGCCGGCGGAACAATGAAGGCACATTGACACGGTGCCGTTTGAGGTCATCCAGGCGCAGATAGACATCAATCTCTTTGCGCTGTGCTCCCCAGATTTCCACTTCAGCCACGCCCGGCAGCCGCTCGAGCGGCTTCTTGATCTTCAGATCGATGAAGTCATAGGCATTACGGAGGTCACGACCCGAGGAAATCTGCCCTTCGATGATCGGTTCGTCCGTCGTGCTCCAGTTCCGAACGAAGATCTGGCTGACGTCGTTTGGAAGTTCCTTGCGAACCTGCTCTACTTTCTCGCGGACCTCGGAGCGCAGCCAATCCACATCCTGACCCCACTCGAAGCTCATCCCCACAAACGCCTCGTCGTCGCTGGATCGGGTCATCAGGCGCTGGACGTGCGGAACGGTGCTGACGGCTTCTTCCAGGGGTTTGGCAATGGACTCTTGAATCTGCCCAGGAGTGGCATTGGGATAGGGCACCCAGACACCGATGAACGGAAAGTTGATGTCAGGCGTCAGTACCAGCGGGATCTTGGTGAGAGATACCAGGCCAAGAACAACAAACGAAACAAAGATCATGCAGACGGTGACTGGATAGCGAATGGAGAATCCTGCCAGACGCATCCCGGTTTGGCTTTTGGCTGCTGCTGGTTCTGTCTTGGACGGATTCATGGGTGCAATCCCTGCTCTTCGATTGTCTGCGCCTCGAATGCCGGGCCTGGTTGTGGAGCCGACCGAACCGCTGTGTCGCCCACATACACGTTGCGGTCAAGCAGTTCGTAAACCACGGGAATTACGACCAGGGTCAACAAAGTGCAGAAAGAGAGCCCGCCCATCACCGTTATCGCCATGGGCGCGCGCACCTCGGCGCCCTCGCCCCAACCCAAGGCCATGGGAATCAAGCCCAATACCGTGGTCAGTGTGGTCATCAGGATGGGCCGCAAACGCACTTCGCCTGCCTTGACCAGAGCGTCCCTTTTCGAGAAGCCTGCCAGCCGAAGCTGGTTGGCATAGTCGACCAGCACAATGGCGTTGTTCACCACGATTCCAGCCAGAATAATCACACCCAGAAAAACCATTACATTGAACGTGGTGCCTGTTATGAACAACGAAAATACAACACCAATCATGCCCAGCGGCACCGTAAACATGATGATGAAAGGACGAACCAGCGATTCAAACTGTGAGGCCATGACGAGATAAACCAGGAAAACGGCCAGACCCAGAGCCAGCACCAGGCTTTTGTAGGATGTCTCCAGCTCTTCGTTCTGCCCTCCCAGTCCGAGGGTTGTGTTCTCAGGGATCTCGCGCCGCAACTGCTGAAGTTCGCCCCGAATCTCTTCTGAGACGCTGGTCAGATCTCGTCCGGTCAGGTTGGCAGAAACCACGGCAGCCCGCTGGGAACGAATCCGTCGAATCTCGCTGGGCCCGCGAGCCACGACCACATCAGCCACCGAACCCAGGCGGATGGGCACAACCGATGGAGAACTCGCCAGATTTCCGGCAGAACTCGCCAAATCCTCATCCCGCACTTGTTCCTCATCCCGAGTCAACGGGCGCCCACTCTGCCGGGTATTGCGGGCTGCAACGCGGTCAGCGACGGTCATGCGCGGATTCGTGGGAGTCGTGGCTCCCATGTTAATCACCAGGTTTTTGATGTCGTCGATCGTGTTGCGATCCGACTCCGCGGCCCTCACCAGGATCTCGATTTGTTTGTCTTCCTCCCGGTAGCGCGAAGCGACATCGCCTCGGATCTTGTTGCGTAGCGTGTTGGCGATCTGGCTTTCTTCCAAACCCAGCCGAGCGAGTCGGTCGCGATCGAACAGAATCTGCAGCTCGGGGTTGCCGAGCTCGGTGCTGGTCTTGAGGTCTGTGAGCCCGCGAATCTGCCGCATTCTGGCAGCTACTTTGTCCGCGGTTCCGTTCAAGCTGGCCAGGTCATAGGTATAGATTTCGACTTCCACCGGCGTCTTGAAGCTGAAGAGAGTGGGGCGGCTGAAGGTGAAGCGGGCTTCCGGGTACCCTTCCAGTGTTTCTCGGATGCGATCGATAACGTGCTTCTCCGTTTCCTTGTCCCGCTTATTTCTCATCATCACGAACAGTCGCCCCACGTTCTCTTCATGAGACTCCCGGGCGAACTGGCTATTGTTACTTCCGCCCACGCTGGAAAACACCGTCTGAACTTCCAAATACGCAGCCACTTTCTTTTCTACATCGCCGATGAGCCGGTCTGTCTCCTGCAGGGGCTTGCCCTCAGGCAGGCGAATCTCGAAGATGAATTCGCCCTGCGTCACGGGAGGGATCAGTTCGGCGCCAATCCGGAGAGAAAGAAAAACGGCAACCACGGCGGAGAAGAGTGTCCATCCCAGGACGGGCTTCTTGTTGTTGAGTGCCCAGACAATCAGCTGGGGATAAGCGCTGCCAACCCGGTTGTAGAGACGCTCCCAACGATCCAGGATCGGGTTCAAAGCCATGAGCATCCCTCTGCCGAGGAGTCCCAGAAGTCGGCGGAGGTCCGTCAGCACGACGGTCGTCAGATCCGAGAGCAGGAATCGCCCGACTGTACGAGTTTTTTGAGATGCGACACGCACTGCGCTATGCCACCGGCCGGGCTTCGCAGCGGTAACGGCTTCCTCCGTGAAAGGGGCGCCCGCACCCGGATCCTCCGCGGCTAGCTTTGGTTTGCGAATCTGCACAGCCAATATCATTGGCAGGAAAGTCAGCGCAACCAGCAGTGACGCCAGCAATGAATAAGTAATCGTGAGAGCCTGGTCTTTGAACAGCTGACCCGCGATCCCTTCGACGAAGATCATGGGCAAAAACACCGCGAGGGTTGTGAAGGTCGAAGCCGTAACCGCCATGCCCACTTCCTTGGTCCCGTGGAATACGGCTTCGAACAAAGGCGCTCCTGTCTTCTTGTGCCGGTGCACAGCTTCCAGCACAACAATGGAGTTATCCACCAGCATTCCGACGCCCAAGGCAATTCCGCCCAGAGACATAATGTTCAGGGTGATATTGGTTTGGTACATCAGAGCAAACGTTGCCATGATGGAAATCGGGATGGACAATCCGATGGTCAGGGTGCTGCGAAGGTCACGCAGGAATATATAGAGGACGATCACGGCCAGCAAACCGCCTAGAATTGCTGAAGAGAGTACGTCATCCACGGCGCCCTTGATGAAATCAGCTTGGTTAAACACCACCTGATACTCGACTCGCTTCGGAAACTGGTCGGCTCGCTTGAGCGCTCCCAGCCGGTTCAGCAGCGCTTGAGAAACGGTGACAGTGTTAGCATCGCCTTCCTTATAGATGGCCAGCTCCACGCTTTCTTTGCCATTGAGCCGGGCGATCACTTCCCGGTCCTTGCTGCCCCGCCATACCTTGGCCACGTCGCCGAGTACCACCTTGCGCCCGTCCTGGTTGCGAATGATGATCTTCTGAATCTCTTCCACCGATCGAAACTGGTTGAGCATGCGCACCAGATAGTTGGCGTCCAGGTCATACAGGCTGCCGCTGGCCTGGTTCAGATTTTCCTGGGCCAGAATCTGAGTCACCTGTGTGATGGGAATCCCTAATTCAGCCATTCGCTTTTCATCGATCTCAATTCGGATCTGCTCCTCGAGTCCGCCAATGACTTTTATGGCCGCGACGCCTTCTGTGGACTCGAGGCTCTTCTTCAGCTCCTTCTCGGCCGCATAGCGAAGACGGCTCAAGCTCTGGTCGCCGTAGAGCTCCAATCGCATGATCGGGTCGTAGGAAGGGTCGAACCGAAGAATAACCGGCCGCTGCACGTCGCGTGGCAGGTTCACCACGTCGAGCTTCTCGCGCACGTCCAGCGCCACCAGGTCCATATTCGTTTTCCAGGCAAACTCCAGCACCACTTCCGACTGGCCCGAGCGGGAAACGGAGCTCAGCCTGGAGAGACCGGGGACGACGCCGACGGCTTCTTCGATGGGCCGGGTAATCAGGGTTTCAACTTCTTCCGGAGCTGCGTCGGGATAGTCGCTTTGAACTGTGAGCGAAGGGTAGGAGATGTCCGGCAGGAGGTTGAGCGCGAGCCGATCGAGGGAGACAAGGCCAAACAGCACAACTGCCACCACAAACATGAACACCGTCACGGGCCGGCTCATGGCGAATCTGATCATGGCAGTGTCCTCATCACGACAGGTGGACTAGGCTAGGCTCTCTGCTGTCTCCATTAGGGCCGGAGACGCCTAAAGGGGGGATTTGTGATTTCAGAGCAAAAGCATGGAAGTGTTGAGAACATCTTTGCTGGATGCGAACAATCGTCAAAATTCAGCTGCCGGCAGGAGCTCCCATCAGCTCTTCGCCACTTTGATCTTGCCTCCATCCTTCAACGTACCCTGACCGGCAAGCACGACCTTATCGCCCGCAGCAACGCCTTGTCGGATCTCGACCTGTCCGGCCGACTCATAGCCTAGCGCCACCTTGGTGCGTTTGACAGTCTCGCCGTTGGCCACAAACACAAAATGGGTGCCGTCCTCCTCAATGAGCGCCTTCTTGGGAATCAGGATCGCGTCGGGGCGCGTGTCGGTTTGTATGTCGACACGAACAAAAGCTCCCGGCTTTAGGCCACTTCCAGAAGGGTTCAACTCGACTGTCACCTTCACGGTGCCGCTTGACTGGTCCACTACGGGACTGATGCGGGCGACCTTGCCAGCAGACTGTATGGACTCGTCGCCGCCAAGCCGTACCGAGGCCGCTTGTCCAGGCTTCACCTGACGAGCTTCCCTCTCAGACAAGTGTACGTCTGCAAACAGCGGCGAAAATGCTCCCAACTTAAACAAGGGATCGAGATTGCGGATGGTGCGGCCCAGTTCGACAGTTCGTTGCGTGACGTGTCCGGCAAAAGGCGCTCGAATCTGCGTGCGCGCGATCTCCAGCTGGGCCTGCTTGATTTCGGCGTCCAGTTCCTCCACACGATGAACAAACTCGCGATTCTCCGAAGAGGAGACTCTCTCATCGTGTTCAAGCTCGTCCAGACGGTATTTGGCCTGGTCCAGTTCGCGCGCGCTGATCAGCTGCTCATCAAAAGCTCTCTGAAGACGCGCCACTTCTTTGCGGGTGTTCTCGATTTGGGAAGCCGCTTTTTCTTGCCTGGTTTTTGCCTTTTCCGACTGGAACCTTGCCTGCGCCAGTCTCTCCCTGGCAAGCTCCAAGCGAATCTGAAGCTGCGTGTCATCCAGCCGGCAAAGAACCTGGCCTTCATTGACGAAATCGCCCTCCTCAACCAGGACCGCTTGAACGACCCCCTCGGATCGGGCGGCCACGTCCACCTCCCGCAGAGCGCGAAGGTTGGCTGTGGAAGTCACATTGGAAGAAATGCGGTCGCGTGTGGCCGTCGCCAATTCGACCAGCGCGACCTCCTTGGAATCGCCTTTCTTGGCAGAGTCCTTCTCTTTGCCGGCGTTGGCTTTTGACTCAGCCCGGGCGGTAACATACTTTTTGGCGAAGTAACCAGCTCCGCCTGAAACCGACAGTAAAAGTAAGAAACCATAAACCCTGGTTCGTACGCTGATCGGCTTGTGTAACATTGAACCTCGTCTCCCGAATACTTGGATAGGGCTCTTGAATGGCATTCTACTGGATGTGACAGTTAGTGTCTCTAGGAGCCGAGTTTGGTTGTAAGCGACCTGAAAAAAATCATAGGGCAATGAGGACGGACCAATTCTCAGGGGTAAAACTACTCCTTTGGACGCAATTTCGTGTCAGTTTGTTCACAGGAATTTTGGAATTCGACGAGTTGGGGCGTTGAGAGGAAAGTTTTTCTTCGGACTTGTACAGAATTCGAGGCGATCGATCCGCGCGTCGAGGTGGCCCAATATCAATCCATCAACGCTATTGGGGAACTTTAGTGTCCTGTCAGTGTCAAATATGGCTAACCGCAATTTCATACTCTCCTCATCTGGGGGTAAAATTGAATTCTAGCGTGCGCAAAGCTACTTCGCTCGTTCTGAGCCGCATCCGCTTGGAACTTCGAACAGCAGAGACATGCGGGCGAACTCTTCAGAAGACAAGAGGGACAGCTCGACTTCGATCGTAAGGCTGGATGAAAGGGGTTGATACTCATGATGACTCGGATTCAGATCCTGGTACTTTGCTGTGCCATATCCATGTTGGCGGCTGGAAACAAACCGAACTTCACTGGCACCCGCAAGGCAGACGTCGCTAAAAGTACGATGACAGTAACACCGCGCAAGAACATCGATCCCGATGCTCCGCCTGGACCTCCTCCACCACCAGCCGACATGGCTTTTAAAATGATGCCGCCGGAAACCATTACCCACAAAGAGCCAGAGTTGGCGATCCAATCGGGTGCGAACACGTTGCGACTTACCACAAACGGAAAGGAAAACGTAAACGATCAGCGGATTGGCCAGCACAAGTCAACGACGCGCTGGGACGGAAGGAGGCTGGTTACAAACTGGAAGATCGAACGGGAAGGCCAGGTTTTCATGGAGGGCTCCGATGTGCGCTATCTCGATCGCGACGGGAAGACCCTCATCCAGGACAACACAGTCCGCACTTCAACAGTAGAGACCACTTCCCATATCATCTGGCTTCCAACTGAATAGGGCGGCTGTGAGCCTGCCTCGGTGTTGAACCAGAAATCAGGCCGACAGTCCTCCGAACTGAATGGAAAATGAGACCACGCGTGGAGACTTTGACAAGAGACGCACGTTTCGCGTTACGGCTATTGAGGCGCAGCCCTGGCTTCACCGCGATCGCTTTTGTCGCTCTGGCACTGTCCATCGGTTCTGGGACCGCCATTTTCAGCACCGTCAACTCTGTCCTCTTGCGGCCCCTCTCGTTCCCGCACCCGGATCAACTAGTCGTCGTCTGGGCCACTAACCCAAGGCTAAATCTGGGCTTCTGGGAACAACCCCCCTCAGTTGCTGACTTTAATCACTGGCGTAGAACCGTCAACTCTGTGGAACGGTTCGCCTTGATGCGATCCTATCTGGTCAACCTGGCAGGCGAAGGCGAGCCTGAGAGGATAGGAAGTGCCAGAGTCTCAGCAGACTTCTTTCCGATGTTGGGCGTGAAACCGGCAATGGGACGGTGGTTCTTACCCGAGGAGGACCAACCGCTCAGCCGGGCGGTGATCATTAGCAATTCTCTTTGGAAAAGGCATTTTGACTCCGACCGGGACCTGGCTGGAAAAACAATCCAGCTTGATGGTCGTGGATACACCGTCGTGGGAATCATGCCGCCTGGTTTCAACTTCCCGACCAAAGCTGATATTCCCTTCGCGTACGGATTTAGCCCCAGAACTGAGGTCTGGAAACCCCTGGCCCTGACCAACTATGCGGATCGTGGCAACCGCACGTGTGTTGTCTTGGGCCGTTTGCGGCTGGGTGCCTCAGTGGAGAATGCGCAAGCCGAAATCAGTGTGGCCGCCAGCCAGATGGCAAGGTTATTTCCCGAAACCAATATGGACTGGGGTGCTCAGGTTGTGCGGCTAAAGGATCAGATTGTTGGTCGGTCCAGGGCTGCGTTTCTCATGCTGTTGGGAGCGGCCGGGTTCGTCTTGCTGATCGCCTGCTCTGGCGTTGCCAGCATGACTTTGACGCGGCTTCTCTCAAGAAACAGCGAACTGGCAGTTCGGGTCGCGCTCGGCGCCACTCGATGGGACATTGTCCGACAGGTGATGACAGAAACCGTCATTTTGTCTTTGGCAGCAGGTGCAGCCGGCCTTGTCCTTTGCTACTGGATTCTGCAGGTGTTTATGGCTATGGGCCCTGTCGGCATCCCCCGTTTGGCTGAAACCAGCATTGACTGGCGGGTGGCAGCCTTTTTCCTTGCGGTCACCGTAGCCTCAGGGCTCGTTTCAGGAGTCGTCCCGGCCATTCAGATCTTTAGCTCAGACCCTCACGTTCGGCTCAGGGAGGGATCGTTCGGATCGACGTTAGGTGCTCGATCTCATTCAATACGGCGATCGCTCGCAGCCCTGGAAGTAGCTTTCTCGGTGGTACTTCTGATCGGTGCTGGCCTGCTGATCAGGAGTTTCCAGCAGCTGGCAAAACACGATCCAGGTTTCCAGGCTGACCCGATTCTGACCCTGGACCTTCTTCCGCCTCTCTATCGATACCCCACGCCAGAAATGCAACTCAGACTCTTTGAGGAAACTCTGCAGCAAATCCGAAAGATCCCAGGCGTTGAGGCGACAGGCACCGTTAACGACCTGCCGCTTGCGGGATCGGAGAACTTCACGCGCGTTGTTGCCGAGGGACATCTCGTGGCGCTCGGTGACGAACCTATAGCTGACCAGCGTTCTTGCAGCCCCGACTATTTCCGCGCCATCGGAGCTCCGCTGTTGCGGGGACGCTATTTCAACCAGGGCGACGATTTCTCACATCCTGACGTTGTCATTGTCAACCAGACTCTTGTGGAACGACTATTCGAGGAGGAAAATCCGATTGGCAGAAGAATTCGAATGGGCTCGGCCAAGGACACGAATCGACCATGGCTTGCCATCGTGGGCGTTGTGGCCGACATCAAGCACACTTCGCTGGAGGGGATCGTACGCCCGCAAATCTATCGCTGCTATCTTCAGGAACCCTGGATGAAGGTGTCGTTTGTTGTTCGAGGTAAGAAAGACGCGGGCGATCTCACTCCCAGTGTGCGCCGAGTCATTCATGATTTGGACCCACAGCTACCGATCGGGAACCTCCAGCCCATGGCTGGACTGGTGTCTTCAGCTCTGGCTCCACGTCGCTTCAGTTCTGCGCTTTTGGGCGTGCTGGCCTCGGTTGCTCTAGTTCTCGCTACCATCGGAACCTATGGTGTTCTTTCAAGCTCGGTTCAACAGCGTGGACGTGAGATCGGGATCCGGATGGCGCTGGGAGCCAGGAGGTCGGACGTGATGCGAAGCGTCATTTGGGAGGGAATTTCCACCGTTGCTGCAGGGCTTGGTCTTGGGGTGGCAGGAGCACTCTTGCTCACGCGAGTATTGCGCTCCCTGCTGTTCGATGTCACTCCAGCCGACCCATTCACCTACTTCACGGTAATCACCATGTTTGTCTTCGCGGCTCTCGTTGCTGCGTATGTGCCGGCTCGCAGGGCGGGCACTGTAAATCCGATGAAAGTTCTCCACGGCGAATAGCGCGTCTGCGGGCCGACAAAGAATCACTGCCGAGATTGTGCGAGGGGATTGTGTTCGAATCGTCATTGTCAGAGCGAAGGCGGGTTCCTCGACATGTCCTGACGATAGGTGTTGTCATAACAGCCGTTGCGATCCCCTGGTACGCCTACCGGAAACAGGTGGGCTCTAGCAATGCCCGAATTGAGGAGCTTCAGAAACAGGCGGTGGCGTATCGAAACCATATCATGCAGCTCGAGAACCAGCTGTATAACCTTGAACGGCATTTTGCTGACCTGCAGTTCATCGCCGATCCTGCCGGCAAACGATCGAAACAGATCCAGATCCTAAGCAGGCACATCTTTTCGCTTCACAACTTGAACGTCGAAACGCTCTCCCGGAGTTCTCCCAGGGCGGCGCGCCTTCTGGATCGCGTACTCGAACTCCGTCGCCAGCGGGTACCGTACTCGGTGGCTGGGCAGTCCCTGAACGAGGGCTTTGATTCGGCGAACTTTGCTGCGTTTGTCCTTCGAGACCAAAATCTCCTGGGTGACGAGCAAAAAACTGACTCCTTGCTTGCAAACATTTCTCGCATCTGGAGGGAATCTCCAGCAGTCCGCCAACCCTATCCTGGCGACTTGGTCTTCTACCCTGACGGTTATGTTTTCTTTTACTTTGAAGACAGATTTAGAGGTCCGTTCATCATCGGGATGACCTCATTTGGCATTCTGGCCCTGGATTCCAAGTTTGCGAAGCCTCTCGGATACCGTCGGGTCAGCTATGAGTCCTAGGTTGTGTTTCCTGCCATGAAAATTTGGTTCACGGGAAGATTACGTCTTGTGCAGTTCCAAACCTCCAAAACGCAAATACCGGACATTGACAAGACTCATGCGAAGCATACAGCCGCGCTACGCTTGGATTATTGGTCGGCGTGAAGGGAAAGATTCGCACGCTGATTGGCTGCTGTGATTTAGGTTTGATGGCCCTCGATGGCGGAATTCAGTGCCGGTTCTGGGACACTGGAACGCCGGACGGCTGCAAGACTCCTCAGGCTGATTTGCGGGGAGTGATCAATGATTGCGTAGTTTCCACTCCACGGCGGCGGGCTTCGCAGCACACAAGAAGTGAATAGGCAGGAGACCTACTCGTGGCGCAGGGCTGGCATCGGATCCATTCGTGACGCGCGGCGACTCGGAAGCCAGGCGGCAAGAACGGCCACACCGATCAGAATCGATGTAGCGGCTGCATGTACGAGGACGTCATTTGGCCTGACCTCATAAAGCAATCCTCTGAGCAAGCGCAAGATCCCGATAGACATGGCAGCTCCAAGTACCACACCCGCGCCGGTCCATCGCAAACCATCGGAAATGGCCAGCCACATGACGTTGTTTGGGGTGGCTCCAAGCGCCATACGGACGCCAATCTCGCGAGTCCGCAGAACAACCAGGAACGACATCAGCCCGTAGAGACCGATGGCCGCCAAGACCAAGCCCGTAGCTGCAAACGCGGATAAGGACCGTCTGAAAGCGCGGCCGAGTGAAGAAGCGTTCAACCTGGAGGTCCATCGTTTCGAGCGTAATGGGCAATGAAGGATCAACTCGTTGGATCGTGGCTCGAAGCAGCTCTCTCGTTACGCTTTCCTTCAACTTCGAGCGCACGATCGCCGTCGCACGACGCCATCCATCCGGCGGGCGCTGGTTCCGGTAAACGTTATTCGGAGTAACGTTACGCAGAACGTAGAATTCCGGATCGGAGGTACCGGCTAGTCCGGAATTCCTAACTTCGCCGACGATGCCTACGACAGTCATGGGCTCTTCGAGGAGGATGCGTCGACCAATCGGTTCGCCAGTACGAAAGAGGCGGCGAGAAAGCGATTCGCTCAGAATCACCGCTTGCTGCCCTGGGCTTCGGTCCGCGTCAGAGAATCCGCGACCGTGTCTGATCGAGATGCCAAGTGCCTGGAAGTAGCCAGGCGTGACATAGCGCCACTTCACCAAGCCTCCCATGCTCTGCTCCGCCGACGCTCCGCCGGGGTTGCGCAATGTGACATAAGGACGGGAACGTGGCTCTCCCCCCGGTGGCAATGAGTCGGTGATCGCGGTGGCAATAAGACCGGGAACTTCGCTGAGTCGTTCCTCGAGTTGATTAAAGAAATGAACCTGCCGGGTCTCGTCGGCATAGCGATGCTGTGGGAGGGTAAAGGAAGCGGTCACGATTTGCTCGCGCTCGAAGCCAAGCCGGGCTTTCTGGAGCTGCCACAAGCTCGTGAGCAGTGCGCCGGCGCATGTCAGCAAAATCAATGAACACGCGAGTTGTGCCGTGATGAGGGATTGGCGCAACCAGGGCCGTCGGAAGCTGGCTGCACGCCCGGCAGCGAGCACCCCGGGTTGCAAGGGTTGAATTGAGGGAGCCAAACCGAACAACAGCGCTGCTCCCAATCAGCACCAAGGCGAACGCCAGCACTCGAAAATCCACGGTCGCTTGGTGCAAACGGAGCGTGCCATCAGGCGCCAACGCAACAAAGACGCGAAGCAAGCAGCCTGCGAGTGCACAGCCCAAGGCACCCCCTGAGAGACTCAGGACCAGGCTTTCAGTGAGAATCTGCCGCATTAGGCGCAGGCGGGATGCCCCCAGCGCAGCTCGAATCTCAAACTCCTGCCTGCGGCTCGCTGCCCGCGCCAGCATCAGGTTTGCAACGTTCGCACACGCGATGAGGACGAATGCACTCACTGAGCCTAAGAGCATCCACAAGGCCAGCCGGTATTCGCGCGTTTGCTGGTCGCGCAGCGTCGCTACCCGAAGCCGCAACGTGACTGCCTTGCGGAAGTCGGTCGGCACGCTCTCTGCGAACAGCTGGAACAACGGTGTAAGCGCTGCAGAGGCCGAGGTTGGCGTGCTACTGGCCGGAGCCGGCCGTTGGCTCTCACCAGGCGTTGTTTCTCTGATCCTGACCTCAGTTTCTGCGGGACCAGGAGGTCGGCGGGTACCAACGTCGGCGTTTCGAAATTCGCCGGTAGTACACCGACAATTATCGTCGATGAACCATCGACGCTGATGCGCTTTCCGACGACCCGCGGGTCCGCGGCAAATCGAGTCTTCCAGAATTCAAACGACACCAAGGCGACAGGTCCAGCCCCTGGCAGATCCTCTTCGGCCGTAAAGTTACGTCCCAAAATCGGTTCGACACCCAGTGTCGGCAGGAAGGTGGTTTCAACGCGAGCACAAGCCAGTCGCGCGGGTGAATTGTCGTCGATAGTGCAGTCGTTGACACCGCTCCAAGATGTAATGGACTGGAAAGCAGTCTGCGTCGACCGCCAATTCTGGTAGGTTCCGGCGAAAAGCCAGTCCTGCGAGCTCACCAGCGGCGCCACGACACCTACCGACACAAGGCGATCCCCCTGATAGTACGGCAACGACCGAAACAGGCTGCGGTCGACAACACTGAAGACCGCGACCGCACAACCGACTGCAAGGGTAATGGCAGCCAATGCTGTGAGTGAGAACCTCCGGTCCCGTGTCAGCCCACGGAAGGTGAAGCGGATGTCGTGTAGGATTGACTCGAGAATCGTCAAGGGCATTTCGCGAATTTAGACACCGCTGCGCGTCCGATTGTTCCGCGTGAAATTTGAGAAGTCGGAAGGGAACAGGCCCCGTTTGCCTCGGTTTCAGATGAGCCAAAGTATCAGGTTGGAACTTGCAAGGCTCCGACTAGTCCACGGACTCCGCACGCTCTACTTGCGTGGAGCCTTTGTTTCCATCGCGCCTTGGTGAAGCACCAGGTGGGTCACGGTGCCCTTGTCGTCCTTGAAGAATTCGATCTCGGCGTCCATCACCTTGGGGAAGAACTTCGTTTCCGTCTCCGCATACAACGGGATCTTGGTCTGCCCAGTAGCCTGCGAGACCAACTGGTTGCCCTCGATCGTTATCACCAGATCGAACCCCGGTCGCAATTCATAGGTGCCTGTATACTGGGCCAGGATCGCGGAAGAAACTGAGATCTCCTTGTGCTCTACCACTTTGTCGCTGGTGCGCGGTGCCTTCATGTCGCGCCCCCCTTGGTGCAGCACCAGGTGTGTTACAACGCCCTTGTCGTCCTTGCCGAATTCAATCTCAGCATCCACTACCTTGGGGAAGAACTTCGTCTCGGAGGTGGCGAATAGCGGCACCTTGCCCTGTCCCGAGACTTGGCTGATTAGCTGACCGTTGTCGATCGTGATCATCATATTCACCTTGGGTGCCAGTTCGTACGTTCCCACGAACTGCTCCAGGATCTTCGGTGCAACTGAGATCTCTTTCAGCTCCGAGGGCAGCTCCACCTTCTCGCCGCGCACTATCGCTGCAAGTTGTGAGACGATTTGCTGTGGCGCACCTCCGTTGAGGTTGCTCAGTGCCACCACGGTTAACTTGTCGTCGGGACAGTAGGCGAGAAAGGTATTGAAGCCTTCAATTCCGCCGCCGTGGTCGATCACCCTGCGCCCGTTCACGGTTCGCACGCCGACGCCGCAGGCGTAATCGCCCTTGAACGGCGTGGTCATCTTGGCCAGGGACGCGGCCGAGAGCAGCTTCCCGCCGAACAACTCCTGCTGCCAGCGCAGCAAGTCCTCCGTCGTGGAATACAGTGCGCCGGCCGAGAACGGGATGCTCATATGAATGAACTCCGCATTCACCGGCCCGTCTTTGCCGGGCACATAACCGGCCGCACGCTTCAGTATGATCGCGGAATTGGAATCGTAGCCCGAATCCTTCATGCCCAGCGGCCCGAAAATATTCTCCTGCAGGAACTTCTCATAGCTCTCGCCGCTGGCCTTCTCCAGTATGTAACCCAGCAGGATGTATCCCGAGTTGCTGTAGCTCCACTTTTCCCCTGGCTGGAAATCCAGCGGCTTCTCGCGGAAACGCGCAACAAGCTTCTCGGGCGTGGCTGCGAATGGCTTCTGGGACTGGTAGTCCGGAAAACTCGTAAAATTTGGAATCCCTGAAGTATGAGTCAGCAGGTGGTAGATAGTGATCTTTTCCCAAGCGGTGGGTGCATCCGACATGAACTTCTTCACCGGGTCGTCTGTCTTTAGCTTGCCCCGCTCTTCCAGCAGCAGAATTGCGGCGGCCGTAAACTGCTTTGTGATGGATCCCAACCGGAATCTCGTGGAAGGCGAGCTAGGGATGTTCCACTCCAGATTGGCCGAACCGTAACCTTTGTTCAGCAATATTTCATCTCCGCGGGCTACCAACACCGAGCCCATGAACCTCTTGTTAGAGACGTTGTACTGGACTACCTCGTCCATCCGCGAGACATCCTGGGCCAGGCCGACGGCAGCGAGTAGCAGGCCGAAGCCAAAGCATCGAAGTCCGAAGCCAAGGTATTTAGTCATGGATCCTCCTCAGTCGATGGGATGCGGCCATTGTACTCCTTGAGAGGCATGCAGTGACGGCATCGTTGACCCGAACTCCCCAGAAATGGACTGATGACGGTCTTTTGTCATTGGATCAATCTTATTGCCCCATCGGATCGCGTTGGCGACTTAGCCCAACTTTCGCAGTTGAGCCTCGAATTTCACCGAAACGAAAAATCTTTCGGTGCTAAGTCGTACGCTATGAATGCCGGCTTTTCGAAAAACGGCGAAAGCGGCTTGTAGTGAAGACC
>Ga0187892_10000301_pt1 | contig 131450 bp, 138 predicted proteins | sample MA1701073metaG_FD_139345 | JGI IMG/M metagenome (GOLD analysis project Ga0187892, IMG submission 139345) | Bio-ooze microbial communities from a basaltic lava cave in the Kipuka Kanohina Cave System on the Island of Hawaii, USA - MA170107-3 metaG ... | reverse complement strand
GACAACGTGACGATGGAGGTGGAGCTGATCACGCCGGTGGCGATGGAGCGGGAGCTGCGGTTCGCGATTCGGGAGGGGGGGCGGACGGTGGGGGCCGGGGTCGTCGCCGAGATCGTGGGATAGGCGATGGTGACGCTGGCCGCTGACCAGAAGATCCGCATCCGCCTCAAGGCCTACGATCATCACCTGCTGGACCGATCGGTGAAGGAGATCATCGAGACCGTCCGCCGGAGCGGCGCGCGCGTGGCCGGCCCCGTGCTGCTGCCAACGGTGATAAACCGGTGGACCGTGCTGCGGTCGCCCCATGTCGACAAGACGTCGCGCGAGCAGTTCGAGATGCGGACGCACAAGCGGCTCCTCGACATCCTCGATCCGACGCCGCAAACCGTCGACGCCCTGATGAAGCTGGATCTCCCGTCCGGAGTCGACGTCGAGATCAAGCTGTGACCAGGCCGATGAAGCCACCCCCTCTGCGTGGAAGTGCGAGCGGCAGCCGGCGGCGAGGCGAATCCGCGATCCGTTGGCTCGGTCGCTCCTCCCGGCGGCGTATACCGCCACACGCCTCAGTCGGCGCGATTGACTCGGGCCTCGCGTCGCGGCCGTCTCGCGCAACGCTCGTCGACGCCGCTTCGCTCGAACGGCGGCCGCCTCGCATCGGGGGTCGGATGATCGGCCTGGGTGCGACGGGCGCCAGCCCTCTGCGGCAGAAGGCGAGAGGCTAGAGCGATGGCCCGCAAGGAAGGGCTGATCGGCCGGAAGGTCGGCATGACCCAAGTGTTCTCGGAGGATGGCAATCGAGTTCCAGTGACCGTGCTCGAGGCGGGGCCGTGCACTGTCCTGGCGGTCCGCACGGCTGGCTCTCACGGCTACGACGCGATCCAGCTCGGGTTCGAGCCGAAGAAGAAGAACGTGACCAAGCCGGCCGCCGGTCCGTTCAAGAAGCTCGGCATATCGCCACTGGCGGTGGTCAAGGAGTTCCGGCTCGAGAAGGCAGAGGCCTATCAGACCGGTCAAACCCTCACGGTTGAGCTGTTCGTCCCGGGCGAGCTGGTGGACGTGATGGCGGTGAGCAAGGGGAAAGGGTTCCAAGGCGGCGTGAAGCGCCACGGATGGTCGGGCGGAGACGCAACGCACGGGTCGATGTTCCATCGCGCCCCCGGATCCATCGGGGCGTCGTCGGACCCCTCGCGGGTCTGGCCGGGGCATCGCCTGCCCGGTCGCATGGGCGGCGAGCGCAGGACCGTGCTGAACATGCGGGTGGCGCGGGTGCTGCCTGAGCAGAACCTGCTACTGGTGTGCGGCGCGGTGCCCGGGGCGAACGGGGGGGTGGTGCTCGTGCGGAAGAGCGTCAAGATGACCAAAGCGCAACAACAGAAGGCCGTCGTGGCCAAGTGACCATGGTGCAGGTGCGCGTGATCGACTCAGGGCAGGCGCTCGACCTCGAGCCGGGGGTGTTCGGGCTGACCCCGCGCATCCCGCTGCTGCACCAGGCGGTGACGCGAGAGCTGGCCGACCGGCGGGCGGGAACGCACTCGACGCGCGGCCGGAGCGAGGTGTCGGGCGGTGGCAAGAAGCCGTGGCGCCAGAAGGGCACTGGGCGGGCCCGGCAAGGATCAATCCGGGCGACCCAGTGGAAGGGCGGCGGGAAGCCCTTCGGTCCCAGACCGCGATCCTACGCACAGGGCCTCCCGCGGCAGGGCCGTCGCACCGCCTTGCGATCCGCCCTCTCGGCGAAGATCGCCTCGAGCGCGCTGTCGGTGATCGAGCGTCTCGACCTCCCCGCGCCCAAGACGAAGGCTCTGGTCCAGCGACTTCGCTCGCTGGGGGTGGGCGACCAGCCGACGCTCATCATCCTCGGTGAGATCAGCGACGGGCTGAGGCGGGCCGCGCGAAACGTCCCGTGGCTTCAGATCGAGACGCCGGGGCACACGTCGGTGTACCAGGTGCTGCGCCATTCCAGAATCGTGGTGGATCGACCGGCGATCCTCGCCTTCCAGGAGGCGCTGTCCAGATGAGTCGAGATCCGCGAGCGATCATCGTTCGCCCCCTCATGACCGAGAAGAGCATGCGGCTCAAGGATGAGCAGAACACCGTCACCTTCCAGGTTGTGGTCGATGCCAACAAGGTGGAGGTCCGGCGGGCCGTGGAGACCATCTTCAACGTCCGGGTGGCGGATGTCCGGACCGCGTCTTACGCGGGAAAGCTCAAGCGGATGGGCCGGTACCAGGGCCGCCGCGCCGCGTGGAAGAAGGCGATCGTGACGCTGCGAGCGGGTCACAAGATCGAGTTCGTGGAGGGCGCGTAGCCAATGGGAATCCGGACCGTGAAGCCCACGTCGCCCGCCCGGCGGTATCTGACGTACGTGACCACCGAGGAGCTCACCAAGAAGCGGCCGGAAAAGGGTCTCCGGCGGCGGAAATCCCACCGGACCGACGGCCGAAACGCGCACGGACGGATCACGGTGCGTCATCGCGGGGGCGGCGCGAAGCGCCTGCTCCGGGACGTCGATTTCCGGCGGGACAAGGCGGGTATCCCGGCGCGCGTCGCGGCGACCGAGTACGACCCGAACCGATCGGCTCGTCTCGCGTTGCTCCACTACCGGGACGGCGAGAAGCGCTATATCATCGCCCCCCTCGGGCTGCGGGCAGGCGATACGGTCATGGCTGGCCCGCAAGCCGACATCCTTCCGGGCAACGCGCTGCCGATCCGCAACATCCCGGTCGGCACCCTGGTGCACAACGTGGAGCTTCAGGTGGGCAAGGGCGGCCAGCTCTGTCGGAGCGCGGGCTCCCTGGCTCAGCTCCTGGCGAAGGAACGGGATCGAGCGACCCTCAAGCTGCCCTCCGGCGAGGTCCGGACCGTCGGGATCGACTGCATGGCGACGGTCGGCCAGGTGGGGAATCTCGATCACGAGAACGTCTCGATCGGAAAGGCTGGACGCACCCGGTGGCGAGGGTTCCGGCCGACCGTTCGCGGGACAGTGATGAACCCGGTGGATCACCCGATGGGTGGCGGCGAGGGCAAGGGGAAGGGGAACCATCCGATGACCCCGTGGGGCAAGCCAACCAAGGGATACAAGACGCGGCGCGGTGCCCGGCGGTCAGACCAGTACATCGTGACCCGGCGGACGAGGTAGGAGCGGGCATGGGGCGCTCACTCAAGAAGGGCCCGTACGTCGACGAGCGGCTGTTCGCGCGGATCGAGGAGCTCAACCGCAGTCGCCAGAAGAAGGTGCTCAAGACGTGGTCTCGGCGCACGACCATCTTGCCCGAGTTCGTGGGGCACACGATTGCCGTCCACAACGGAAAGAAGTTCATCCCGGTGTACGTGACCGAGAACATGGTGGGGCACCGGTTCGGCGAGTTCGCCCTGACCCGAACCTTCAAGGCTCACGGCTCGGCGGAGAAGGCTGCGACGTCGCCGACGGGGAAGACGTGATGCGCACTCGAGCATTCGCGCGATTCGTGCGGGTCCCCCCGCGCAAGGCCCGGCTCGTGCTGGATCGGATCCGGGGTCAGGCGGTCGGCGACGCGCTGGCGATCCTGCGCGCCACGCCGCGCTCGGCCGCACGCCTGGTGGAGAAGGTGCTGCGGTCCGCGGTCGCCAACGCCGAGCACAACCACCGAGTCCGCAGTCTCGACGACCTCCGGATCGTCGAGGCGGTGGCAGAGGATGGGCCGTCGATGAAGCGCGTACAGCCGCGGGCGATGGGCCGGGCGTTTTTCATCAAGCATCGCACCAGCCACCTGCGGATCGGCGTGACCGACGAGGAAGCGGCGCGGGTGTCCTCGCGACGCCGAACCCGCGGAACGACGGCGCGCCGCCGCGGGGAGCCCGGGACGCTGGCCAAGGAGACGAGATAGCCCATGGGTCAGAAGACGCATCCCGTCGGGTTCAGGCTCGGGTCCACGCGGACCTGGAGCTCGCGGTGGTTCGCCACCAAGGACTACGCGCCCCTGCTTCATGAAGACATCAAGATCCGGCAACACATCAAGAACACGCTGTATCACGCCGGCATCTCACGGGTCGACATCGAGCGATCGGCCAATCGGTGCCGGATCACGATTCACACCGCCCGCCCCGGGATCATCATCGGCCGGAAGGGCGCAGAGGTCGAGAAGCTGAAGAACGAGCTCCAGGCCCGCACCGGCAAGGAGGTGTACCTCAACATCGAGGAGGTCATCCATCCCGAGCTGGACGCGCAGCTGGTCGCCGAGAACGTCGCCCTGCAGCTGCAGAAGCGGGTGGCGTTCCGCCGAGCCATGAAGAAGGCGGTGACGTCAGCACTGCGTCTGGGGGCCGATGGGATTCGTATCGCCTGCGCCGGACGGCTCGGGGGGACCGAGATCGCACGGCGCGAGTGGTATCGCGACGGGCGGGTTCCCCTTCACACGATCCGCGCCGACATCGACTACGGGCTCGCGACGTCGCACACCACGTATGGAACGATCGGCGTCAAGGTCTGGATCTTCCGGGGCGAGGTCCTGGGCGGCGCGCGGACCGCGGAGGCGTAGGGCGCATGCTGATGCCCAAGCGCGTCAAGTACCGGAAGACCCAACGGGGCCGGATGAAGGGCAAGGCCCAGCGGGGATCGAGCCTTGCGTTCGGCGAGTACGGGCTGAAAGCGCTGGAACCGGGCTGGGTGTCGAACCGCCAGATCGAGGCGGCGCGCGTGGCGCTGACGCGGAGCTTGAAGCGGGGCGGGAAGATCTGGATCCGGGTGTTCCCCGACAAGCCGGTGACGAAGAAGCCCGCCGAGACGCGGATGGGCAAGGGGAAGGGGAACCCGGAGTTCTGGGTGGCGGTCGTCAAGCCGGGCCGCATCCTCTACGAGATGGAAGGCGTGACCGAAGAGATTGCGCGCGAGGCCTTTCGGACGGCCGCCCAGAAGATCGGCATCGCGACGAAGTTCATCACGAGGGTCCGGGCGCTATGAAGGCGGCCAAGTGGCGTGATCTGTCGGACGAGGAGCTGGTCCAGAAGGCGGGCGAGCTCTCGCAGGAGTTGTTCAATCTTCGCTTTCAGCTCTCGATCGGCGTCGCGAAGAATCCGGCCCGGATCCGGCTGGCTCGTCGCGACCTGGCTCGGGCGAAGACTGTCCTCCGGCAGCGTGGGCGACCCGGATGGTGACACCAGGCTCGGTCGGTATCGTCCGGGCCGCGTAAAGGGAGAGCGGCGTGGGTGAGCGGAAGACCCGAGAGGGCGTGGTCGTGAGCGATGCCATGCAGAAGACGCGAGTGGTCAAGATCGAGCGCGTGTTCCGCCACCCCCGGTACCAGCGCGTCATCCGGCTGTCGAAGAAGCTCAAAGCCCACGATGAGACCAACGAGAGTCGCGTCGGAGACCGGGTCCTCATCGAGGAGACGCGACCCCTGTCTCGCCAGAAGCGCTGGCGAATTCGCCAGGTCCTGAACAAGGTGTCCTAGCCCCATGATCCAGCCGCGGTCGATGCTCGAGGTGGCCGACAACTCCGGCGCCAAGAAGGCCCAGTGCATCCGGGTGATGGGGGGCGCGAACAAGCGGTACGCCTCGCTGGGGGATACCGTCATCGTGGCCGTGAAGGAAGCAGCCCCGGATGGCACAGTGAAGAAGGGCGAGGTCGCCCGGGCCGTGGTCGTTCGAACCGTGAAGGAAGTGCGCCGCAAGGACGGGTCCTACATCCGGTTCGATCGCAACGCGGTGGTCCTGATCAGGCCGGACGAGAACCCGGTGGGCACGCGAATCTTCGGGCCCGTGGCGCGCGAGCTGCGCGATCGGCAATTCACCAAGATCATCTCGCTGGCGCCGGAGGTGATCTGACCCCATGAAGACCCTGGTGCGTCGCGGCGACACCGTCGCCGTCCTGACTGGCAAGGAGCGTGGCAAGCGCGGCCGTGTCCTGCGCGTGCTGCCGGAGAGTCGTCGGGTCCTGGTCGAGCACGTCAACATGATCAAGAAGCACCAGCGACCGACGCAACGGCTCCGGCAGGGCGGGATCATCGAGCGGGAGGGATTCCTCGCCCTGTCCAACGTGATGGTGGTGTGCGGGAGGTGCGACCGGCCGGCCCGCACGGGCGTCGACCGGCTGGCCGACGGCCGGAAGGTTCGGGTCTGCAAGCGCTGCGGCGAGAGCGTGGATAAGGCATAGATATGGCGAAACCAGCGCCCGGCGCCGCATCTCCGAAGGCCGCAGGCAAGAAACCCGGGCCGGCCAAGGCGTCGCCGAAGAAAGGGGACGCCAAGGCCGCTCCCGCCCCAGGCCCGGAGGCGTCGCGTCCCCGGGGCACCGGCCAGGTGCCGCCGCGGATCAAGGAGCGATACTTCTCGGCGGTGGTGCCGGCCCTGATGACGGAGCGGGGATACACGAACCCGTTCCAGGTGCCGCGCCTCGCCAAGATCGTCATCAACATGGGCGTGGGGGAGGGGCGTGAAAACGCGAAGGTGCTGGACTTCGCGACCGCTGATCTGCAGGCGATCAGCGGTCAGAAGCCCGTGGTGACACGCGCCCGAAAGTCGATCGCCAACTTCAAGCTCCGCGAGGGCGTTCCCATCGGCGCCAAGGTGACACTCCGCAGCGCCCGCATGTACGAGTTCTTCGATCGCCTGGTGAACGTGGCGTTACCGCGCGTCCGGGACTTCAAGGGCGTCTCGCCGAAGTCGTTCGACGGTCGCGGGAACTACGCGCTCGGGCTCCGGGAGCAGCTCATCTTTCCTGAGATCGTCTACGACAAGGTCGACAAGATGAGGGGGATGGACGTCATTTTTGTGACGACTGCGAAGACCGACGACGAGGCCAGGGCGCTCCTCGTCCACCTCGGCATGCCGTTCAGGGAGTGATCGAGATGGCGAAGACGTCGCTGATCATGAAGGCACAGCGGCCACCGCGCTTCCCCGTTCGCGCCTATCGCCGGTGCAAGCTGTGCGGGCGGCCCCGGGGCTACATCCGGAAGTTCCAGCTGTGTCGCCTCTGCTTTCGCGAGCTGGCCCTCAAGGGCGAAGTGCCCGGCGTCGTCAAGGCGAGCTGGTAGGAGCCACCCATGTCGATGAGCGACCCGATCGCTGATATGCTCACCCGCATCCGGAACGCCAGCAACGCCGAGCACGAGAAGGTCGACATCCCGGCCTCTCGGCTAAAGACCCGCATCGCGGAGATTCTCAAGCAGGAAGGCTTCATCCGGAACTATCGGGTCCTCGAGGACTCGAAGCAGAACCAGTTGCGGGTGTACCTGAAGTACGGCTCGTCGGCCGAGCGCGTGATCTCGGGGCTGACTCGGGTGTCCACTCCGGGCCGACGCGTGTACGTGAAGCATGGCGGCATCCCGTTCATCCTGGCGGGCATGGGGGTCGCCATCATCTCCACCTCGAAAGGGGTGGTCACCGACCGGGAGGCCCGGAAAGAGAACGTCGGTGGTGAAGTGCTGGCATACGTCTGGTGAGGATCGAGCATGTCGAGAATCGGTAGGAAGCCGGTGCCCATCCCGGACGGAGTGACGGTCGTCGTCGACGGTGCCATCGTGCGCGCGCAGGGCCCCAAGGGGGCGCTGATGCACCCGGTCCCGGCGGTCTTGACGGTGGCGGTCACCAACAACCACGTGGTGGTGTCCCGCCAGTCCGATCATCGGTCGGTGCGTGCGCTGCACGGGTTGCTGCGCTCGCTGGTGTCGAACATGGTGACCGGCGTGAAGGACGGGTTCGAGCGGCGGCTCGACATCGTCGGGATCGGCTACCGGGCCCAGCTCCAGGGAAAGATCCTCCAGCTGGCCCTGGGGTACTCGCATCCCGTGCTGTTCCCGCTGCCGGAGGGCGTGACGGCCGAGGTCGAACGGCAGACCCAGATCATCTTGAAGGCCTCGGACAAGGCGCTCCTCGGTCAGACGGCCGCCAAGCTCCGGGCGCTCCGGAAACCCGATCCGTACAAGGGCAAGGGCATCCGGTACTCTGGCGAGGTCGTCCGGCGCAAGGTCGGTAAGAAGGCGGGCGCGAAATGATCACGCGCGACAAGCGGGCGGCGCGGGACGTGCGGCACATCCGGGTGCGCCGGGCGGTAAGGGGGTCGAGCGAGCGCCCCCGTCTGACGGTGTTTCGCAGTCTGAAGCACATCTACGCGCAGATCGTCGACGATGACGGCGGGCGCACGGTCGCGGCGGTGAGCAGTCGGGGACCGGAGTTCCGGGCTCGCCAGGTGAGCGGCGGCAACGTTGCGGCGGCAGTCATTGTCGGCGAGCTGCTGGCGGCCAAGGCCAAAGCCCACGGGGTGGTCCGCGTGGTCTTCGATCGGGGAGGGTATCAATTTCACGGGCGAGTGAAGGCGCTGGCTGACGCCGCACGGGCGGGCGGGCTGGTCTTCTAGGAGCGACGGGTGGCTGAGGCACGGATCGATCCGAGCGTGCTCGATCTCAACGATCGAGTGGTGTCCATCAATCGCGTCGCCAAGGTGGTCAAGGGCGGGCGACGGTTCTCCTTCACGGCCCTGGTCGTCGTCGGTGATGGCCGCGGCCACGTGGGGGTCGGGCTCGGGAAGGCGCATGAGGTCCCCGAGGCCATCCGCAAGGCGGTCGAGCATGCCAAGAAGGAGCTGATCTTCGTGCCGCTCCGGGACACGACGATCCCTTGCGAGATCACCGGGCATTTCGGGGCGGGCAGGGTGTTCCTCAAGCCCGCGGTTCCGGGAACGGGCGTGATCGCCGGCGGTGCGGTGCGGCCAGTGCTCGAGGCCGCCGGGGTGCAGGATATCCTCACCAAGACGCTCGGCTCGAACAATCCGCACAACGTCCTCAAGGCCACGGTGGACGCCCTCCGGCGGATCAAGCAGCTCCAGGACCTGCAGGCGATCCGCAGGCGGGCCATCGACGGGGAGGCGGTGCAGGAGGCGGGGGTTGGCAAGCCATAAGCTGAAGGTGACGTTGACGAAGAGCATCATCGGTCTCAGTCCGAAGCAGGAGGCGTGCGTCCGCGCCCTGGGCCTCCGGCGGATCGGCCAGACGGTGACCCACGACGATACCGGGACTGCGCGCGGCATGATCGCCAAGGTGCGACACATGCTGCAGGTGCGCCATGAAGCTTGACGAGATCCGACCGGCGTCCGGGGCCAGCAAGCGCCGGAAGCGCATTGGGCGCGGCCCGGGCTCCGGGCACGGGAAGACGGCCACCCGGGGCAGCAAAGGGCACAAGGCGCGGTCGGGCGGCGGCAAGGCCGGCGGATTCGAAGGCGGCCAGATGCCGTTGTACCGCCGCCTGCCGAAGCGGGGCTTCCTGCCGTACGGTGGGCGGACCCCGTATGATGTCGTCAACCTGCGATCGATCGAGGCGTTCCCGTCCGGCAGCGTCGTCGATCCCGACGCGCTGGCGGCCCGGGGACTCATCAAGAAGTCCGCGCGCGACCGCGTGAAGATCCTCGGACAGGGCGACGTGGCCCACGCGATCACCGTGAAGGCGCACGCGGTGAGCGAATCGGCGCGGAAGAAGATCGAAGGTCGGGGCGGCCACGTCGAGCTGATTGAGCCCGCAACGCGCCCATGATCGAGAGTCTCCGGAGCTTCCAGAACGTCTTCAAGGTTCCCGAGCTGAAGCGGCGCGTCCTGGTGACCGCCGGGTTCTTGGTCGCATACCGGATCGGGGCCCACGTCCCCACGCCCGGGATCGACGGGCATGCGCTGGCCCAGTTCTTCGACGAGGTCGCCAACACCCTGCTCGGTATGGTCGATCTCTTCTCCGGCGGCAACCTGCGTCGCCTCTCGATCTTCGCGCTCGGCATCATGCCCTACATCTCGGCCTCCATCATCCTTCAGCTCCTCACCGTGGTCGTCCCGACCCTGGAGCGGCTGGCGAAGGAAGGGGAGGCGGGCCGGAAGAAGATCACGCAGTACACCCGCTACGGGACGATCGTCCTCTCCCTGGTGCAGTCCTTCGGGATTGCCGTCGGCCTGGAGGGCACGGCCAGCCCGGGCGGAGTGCCCATCGTGCCCCATCCGGGCTGGGGCTTCCGGCTGCTTACGATGCTCACCCTCACCGCGGGAACCGCGCTCATCATGTGGCTCGGCGAGCAGATCTCCGAGAAGGGGATCGGCAACGGGATCTCGCTCATCATCTTCGCGGGGATCGTGGTCCGTCTCCCGTCGGCGGTGGTCGCGTCCTATACCCTCATCACCAACGGCGAGCTCCCGTTGTTCGTGTTTCTCTTCATCGTGGCGGTCATGGTCGCAGTCACGGCCGCGGTCGTGCTCATGCAGGAGGGCCAGCGGAAGATTCCCGTCCAGTACGCCAAGCGGGTGGTGGGGCGACGGGTCTACGGTGGGCAGTCCACCCACATCCCCCTGCGGATCAACACGGCGGGCGTGATCCCGGTGATCTTCGCCTCCTCCCTCATCCTTTTCCCGGCCACGCTCACCCGGTTCATCCCCCACCCCTGGATGCAGGCGGTGTCCGATGCGCTGTCGCCGGGACAGTTCACCTACACCGTGCTGTACGCGGGGTTGATCATCTTCTTCACCTACTTCTACACGGCCATCGTCTTCAATCCCATTGACCTGGCCGACAACATGAAGAAGTACGGCGGCTTCATTCCTGGCGTGCGACCCGGCAAGAAGACGTCGGAGTACATCGACCGGACCCTGACCCGGATCACGCTGCCGGGCGCGATCTTTCTGGCGTTGATCTCGATCCTCCCGGACTTTCTGATTCGCTGGTTCAATGTCCCGTTCTACTTCGGCGGAACGAGCCTGCTGATTGTGGTCGGTGTCGCGCTCGACACGGTCCGGCAGATGGAGTCGCACCTGCTCATGCGCCACTACGAAGGCTTCCTCAAGAGGTCGAAGACACGGGCCGTCAAGTAATGCGGCTGATATTCCTCGGTGCCCCCGGCGCTGGCAAGGGGACGCAGGCCCGCGGGCTGGCCGGCGAGCTGTCGGTCCCCCAGGTCGCGACCGGAGACATGCTGCGCGAGGCCGTGGCCGCCGGCACCGAGCTGGGGCGGGAGGCCCAGCGCTACATGGACTCGGGGGCGCTCGTCCCGGACGCGGTCGTGATCGGGCTGATTGCCGACCGACTTCGGCGGCCCGATGCCGAGTCGGGCTTCATCCTCGACGGCTTCCCCCGGACGGTCGAGCAAGCCGAGGGGCTCGATCGGCTCCTGACCGGGATGGGCCAGAAGCTCGACCGCGTCGTGTTCTTCGACGTCGGTGAGGGGGAGCTCGTCCGACGATTGACCGGGCGCCGGGTGTGCCGGCAATGTGGCGCGAGCTACCACGTCGAGTGGGCGCCCCCGAGGGTGGCCAGTCGATGTGACCTCTGCGGGGGCGAGCTGGGGCAACGCGATGACGACCGCGAGGCGACCGTCCGGAGCCGGCTCCAGGTGTATGCCCGGCAGACGGCGCCGCTCCTCGACTACTACCGCGCGCGCGGACTGCTGGTTCCCATCGCGGGCGAGGGGGCCATCGACCGGATTCGGGATGGGGTCAGGGCCGCGACGGGCCTGGCGGGATGATCGTCCTCAAGTCAGCGCGTGAGCTGGCGCTGATGCGACGCGGCGGCCAGATCCTCGCTAGCGTCATGGATCAGCTTCGGTCGATCGTCAGGCCGGGGATGACGACCCACGAGATCGACGAGGAGGTCGAAACCTTCATTGGACGGCGGGGGGCCCGGCCGGCGTTCAAGGGCTACCGGGGGTTCCCGGCGACGGTGTGCACGTCGATCAACGACGAGGTCGTGCACGGGATCCCGTCGCGCTCGCGTCGACTCAAGGGAGGCGACATTATCGGCCTCGATCTCGGGTGCATCGTCGAGGGCTACTACGCGGACTGCGCCCTCACCCTGGCCCTGGGGGAGGTGCCGGCTCGGGTGCAGGCGCTGGTGGACGTCACTCGCGAGAGCCTCGACGTCGCGATCGGGCAGTGCTGGCCGGGCCGCCGTCTGTCCGATATCTCGCACGCGATCCAGGTGCACGTCGAAGCGCACGGCTTCAATGTTGTGCGCCAGTTCGTCGGACATGGGATCGGTCGGCAGCTCCACGAGGACCCCCAGGTGCCGAACTTCGGCGAGCCTGGGCGCGGGCCAACGCTGAAGCCCGGAATGGTGCTGGCGATCGAGCCAATGGTCACCATGGGAGGCTTCGAGGTGCGGATCCTGGAAGACCAGTGGACGGCGGTGACCGTTGACGGAAGCCTCTCCGCGCATTATGAACACACGATTGCCATCACCGATGATGGCCCGGACGTCCTCACCAGCCACGCCGCCCGGACGACCGAGAAGGTCGCCTCATGACGAAGGAAGACGCGATCGAGGTCGAAGGAACAGTCGTCGAGCCCCTCCCGAACGCGATGTTTCGGGTCGAGCTGGACAACGGCCACCGCGTACTGGCGCACGTGAGCGGTAAGATGCGGATGAATTTCATTCGTATTCTCCCCGGTGACCGGGTCAAGGTGGAGCTGTCGCCGTACGACTTGAGTCGTGGTCGCATCACCTACCGCTTCAAGTGAGGGGCCGGGAAGGACGTCCATGAAAGTCAAGCCGTCGATCAAGATTCGGTGCGAGAACTGCAAGATTGTCCGGCGCGCCCGGGTGGTACGGGTCGTGTGCAAGAACGCTCGGCACAAGCAGCGCCAGGGCTAAAAGGGGGGGGAATGGCACGGGTGGCCGGAGTGGATCTTCCGCGCGAGAAGCGAGGTGAGGTGGCGGTGACCTACATCTACGGCGTCGGCCGGCCAGCGGCCCGGCTGGTTCTCCGGCGCGCCAACGTCGCGCCCGACAAGCGGGTGCGGGAGTGGACTGACGACGAGACCGCTCGCGTGCGGGACATCATCGAGCGCGAGCTCAAGGTCGAGGGCGACCTCCGGCGCGAGGTCTCGATGAACGTCAAGCGCTTGATGGACATCGCGGCGTATCGCGGTATTCGCCACCGCCGCGGGTTGCCCGTGCGTGGCCAGCGAACGCATACGAACGCCCGCACGCGGAAGGGTCCGCGACGAGGTGTCATGGTCAAGAAGAAGCCGATGGCCACCACCGGGCCCAAGAGAGCGGGAGCCTAGAACATGGCCGACCAGCAGCCACCGGCCGGGAAAGCGGCAAAGAAGAAGAGCGGCAAGAAGCGCGATCGGCGCGAAGTGAGGACGGGGGTCGCCCACGTCCAGGCCACGTTCAACAACACGATCGTGACGCTCGCGGACAAGGCCGGCAACGTCGTGTCGTGGGCGAGCGCGGGCAGCGTCGGTTTCAAGGGGTCGCGGAAGAGCACGCCGTTCGCGGCCCAGACCGCGGCCGAGGCGGCTGCGCGAAAGGCCATCGAATACGGGCTGAAGCAGGTCGAGGTGTTCGTCAAGGGGCCGGGGGCCGGACGGGAGGCGGCGATCCGCTCGCTCCAGGCCGTCGGCCTCGAGATCAGCGCCATTCACGACGTGACCCCCATCCCGCACAACGGGTGCCGTCCCCCGAAGCGGCGCCGGGTCTAGCAGGCTGCTGAAAAAGGCCCATCTGCTTCGTTGGCGCCCTTGGCCGCACGCTCACCGTACAGGGAGTACGCCTCGCGCGCGGCCGGCGGGCGCCGCCTCGCATCTGGACCTTTTTGAGCAGCCTGCGGGTTTGTCAGCATCCTGATAGGCTTGAAGGAGCAGGGAATGGCGCGTTATCGTGACGCGAAGTGCCGGCTGTGCCGCCGCGAGGGCCTGAAGCTGTTCCTCAAGGGCAGCCGCTGCTTCACCGACAAGTGTGCGATCGAGCGGAGGAACTACCCACCCGGGCAGCATGGTCTCAACCGCGGGAAGCTGACCCCGTTCGGCGTACAGTTGCGCGAGAAGCAGAAGGCCAAGCGGATCTACGGCGTGCTCGAGAAGCAATTCCGCCGGTATTTCGAGGCGGCCGAACGGGGCAAAGGGATCACCGGCGACAACCTCCTGCGGCAGCTCGAGCGTCGGCTGGACAACGTCGTCCACCGCCTCGGCTTCGCGTCCTCCCGGCGCGAGGGTCGCCAGATGGTCGGCCACGGCCACTACGAGGTGAATGGCCGGGCCGTATCCATTCCGTCGTACCTGGTGAAGGTCGGCGACGTGATTCGACTCCGCCCCCGCTCCACGCTCGAAGCGCGCGTCGACGAGAACGTCAATGCCGGGCGCGGTCAGGTGCCGCCCTGGCTGGATCTGGACATTGCGCAGCGAGCGGGGACCGTTCGAAGCCTCCCCCTTCGCGAGGACATCCAGATCCAGGTAGCCGAGCAACTGATCGTCGAGCTCTACAGCAAGTAGCGGCCGTCGAGGGCCGACGAAGGAGGAAGGCGGGAGCGATGCCGAGGATGGCGTTCCAGAAGCCGAGAAAGATCGAGTGGGAGATCCTGACCGATCGCTACGGTCGTATGGTCGCCGAGCCCTTCGAGAAGGGGTACGCGCTGACGGTCGGCAACTCGCTGCGGCGCAGCCTGGTGTCGCTCATTCCGGGTGCCGCCGTGACCTGGGTCGGGATCCCCGGCGTGACGAGCCCCGAGTCGCCGATCCCCGGGGTTCGAGAGCGCACCGAGGATGTCCTGCTGAACCTCAAGAAGCTGGCCGTTCAGGTGCCGTCGGAGATCGCCCGGGTCGTGCGGCTCGACGTGACGGGTCCGAAGCGGGTGACCGGAGCCGACGTCCCGGAGGCCGACGGCGTCGAGATTCTGAATCCCGAGATCCATCTGTTCGAGCTGACCTCGGGCACGATCGGGCTCGACCTGGGGATCGGCGTTGGTCGTGGGTACGCGGCGGCGGCTCAGGTCCCGGGAACCGTGCCGGCGGGGGCGATCGCGCTCGATGCCGCGTTCTCGCCGATTCAGCGGGTCTCGTACAACGTCGAGATGTCCAGACTGGGGAAGATCACCGACTATGAGAAGCTGATCCTCGAGATCTGGACCAACGGGGCGGTGGCGCCGGACGAGGCGCTCATCCGGTCGGCCACTCACCTCAAGCAGTATTTCTCGATCATGGTGCCGCCGGGAGCGCCCGAGATCGAGTCAGCCGACGGTGACGCCGGCGACAACTTCCTGCGGGAGGCGCTCGCGCGACCGGTCGAGGCGCTGCCACTGGCCGCCCGCGCGCTGAACGCCCTCAAGAACGCCGACCTCGCGATCGTGGCGGATCTGGCGCAGAAGACTGAAACCGACCTCGTCGAGGTCAAGAATCTCGGTGAGAAGTCCATCGAGGAGATCAAGTCCGCGCTCGCCGAGCTGGGACTGTCGCTCGGGATGCGAATCGATCCCGCGGTGCTGGGGGCCCTGGCCCGCGGGAACGTGCGGTGAGGCTGACTCAATGAGGCATCGCAAGGATGGATTCAAGCTCGGGCGCTTGACTGCGCATCGGTGGGCGCTTTTCCGGAACCTCCTGGTGGCGCTGTTCCGCCACCAGCGGATCACCACGACGGGCGCGAAGGCGAAGGCCGTACGGGGGCTCGCGGACCACATGATCACGCTGGCGAAGCGGGAGAACCTCCACGCCCGGCGCCAGGTGTTGGCCATGGTGCCCGACACGGTCGTGGTTCGCTCGCTCTTCGACACGATCGCGGCACGGTTCGGGGACCGTCACGGCGGGTACACGCGGATCGTGAAGATCGGACCGCGCCGGGGTGATGCGGCTCCCATTGTCGTGCTGGAGCTGGTGGATCGTCCGGAGTCGCCGAAGGCCAAGGACGAGAAGAAGAAGGTGAAGAAGGCGCGTGGCGGTGATGCCACCGCGCCGAAGCTCAAGGGCAAGCGCACGGCGACCGCGGCGAGCTAGTCCGTCGAGAAAGCGCTTCGGCCCCTCCCGAAGCTCCCTCCAGTCTGGGGTTGCGTCCTACCCGGCCGTCGTCACTAGGTGCTGCCGGAAGAACGTCAGCGTCCGCTGCCAGGCGTCGGCCGCGGCCGCTCGGTCGTGGACGTCGGGTCGCTCGTCGTTGAAGAACGCGTGGTCGACACCGGGGTAGATCTTGACCTCCGACTGCTTGCCAGCCGCTCGGATGGCCTGATCGACGGCCCGGGCGGCGTCCGGCGTCACAAATGCGTCCTGTTCTGCGTAGAGGCCGAGTACGGGCCCTGACAGCCGGCGATAGTCGGGCTTGACGTTCGGATGAATGCCGTAGAAGTTGACGGTGGCGCCGATGGTCGGGTCGAGCGTGGCGGCAAAGAGCGCCAGCTGGCCGCCCATGCAGAACCCGACCACTCCGACCCGCGGGGCGGAGGCGTGCTGGAGCAGGTATCGAGTGGCTCCCCGGAGATCCTTCTCGACCTGGGGAACGCTGAGGGCCATGAACAGCTTCCCGGCTTCGTCGGGCTCACTCGCGGTCTTCCCGTGGTAGAGGTCTGGCGCTAGCGCACTGAAGCCCTCCCCGGCGAACCGATCACACACCGCCTTGATATGGTCCACCAGGCCCCACCACTCCTGCAGAACCAGGACTCCCGGGCCCTTGCCGCTTGGCGGCGTGGACAGATACGCCGTCGTCGTGGACCCGTTCGTCAGGAACTCGACCAGTCGACTCGCCATCTCTGGCCTCCTTTTTGGGAGCCGGTTGAAGTGAGCCGTGGATACGCGCTCACCTGTTCGAGCGCCGGCGGCGCGGCGCAATCCCCGCTTGGGGGAGGTTCGAAAGGGGGGCGAAGCCCCCTCCGAGTGCCCTACCCTCCCTCGGCCGGTGCCATGGGTTTGGAGATCTTGACGGCGATTACGCGCCGGGGGTCCGCCTCCAGCACCGTGACCGTGTACCCGTCGACATGGAACTGCTCGCCAACCCGGGGGATCCGATGAAGCGTGGCCAGCACGAGGCCGGCCACCGTCTCGTAGTCCCGCTTGGGCAGTCTCCAGTCGAGCGATTCGTTGAGCTCGTCGATGGTCGTTCGGGCCGCCACCCGGTAGCTGCCGTCGGGTAGCCGCTCGACGGCGGTCGGCGTTCGATCGTGCTCGTCCTGGATCTCCCCGACGATCTGCTCGACGATGTCCTCGAGGGTCACGATGCCAGTGCTGCCTCCGTACTCGTCGACGACGATGACCATGTGCTGCCGGCTCCGCTGCATCTCGCGCAGCAGGTCATCAATGCGCTTGGACTCCGGGACGTAGACGGCGGGCCGCATGAGGTCCGCGACCGTGCGCGCCTCGGCGCCGCGATGGAAGATGTCCATCGCGGTGACGATGCCGACCAGGCTGGTGGCCCGCTGCCGGAAGATCGGGAGCCGGGAGAAGCCGCGTAGCTGCATCAGCTCGACCGCCTCGGCGGGAGTTGCGGTGTCAGGGATGGCGGCGACCTCGACGAGCGGGACCATGATCTCCCGGACCACGGTGTCGCCGAGGTCCAGGATCTTGTCGATCATCTCCGCTTCCTGGACCGAGACCTCCGCCTCCCCCGGCTCCAGCTGGAGCAGGAGCTTCAGCTCCTCTCTCGACACGAACGTCCGGGCGTCGGTCGAGACATAGCCGAGCGGGCGCAGCAGGCTGCGCACGACCAGGTTCGCCAGGGCCACGAGGGGCGCCAGCAGCCCGGTCACCCAGGCGAGGGGGGGCTGGAGGAAGAGGATGACGCGCGTGGCCCGTTCCCGCGCGATGGCCTTCGGGATGATCTCGCCCACCAGGAGCATGACGGGGGCGAGGCCGATGGTCGTCACCAGTGGTGCGGCCGCACCGACACTCGGAAGGAGTGCGTAGGTCACGGCGGAGGCAGCGACGACGTGGGACAGGGTGACGCCGGTCATGAGCGCGGACAGAAACGGCTCGGGGCGAGCGGAGATCTGGAGGTACTGTCGCGCTCGGGCATGACCTTGCTCGGCAAGGTGGCGAAGCTTCAGACGGCTGGCGCCGATGAACGCCATCTCGGCGGCTGAGAAGAACGTGGCCGCGAGCACGCAGATGGCCGCGACTCCGAACAGACTCACGCCGCCGCCTCCTCGGACACCGGCTTGCGGAGGGTCACGAGCACCTCGACAACTCGAGTTCGCTCGACCTTCTCGACCGTGACCGACAGCTCCGGCGTTTCCACCCGCTCCGATGTCCGAGGGACCCGCCCGAACAGGTCGAGCACCCACCCCCCGACGGTGTCATATGTCGCGTCGGAGATGTGCAGCCCGGTGGCGGCGTTGAACTCGTCGATGGGCAGCTTGCCGGCAACCCGGTACGTCGTCCCGTCCACGGCGTGAATGAGGCGCTCGGGCTCGTCGTATTCATCCGCGATCTCTCCGACCAGCTCCTCGAGAAGATCCTCGAGCGACACCACGCCGGCCGTCCCGCCGAACTCGTCGACGACGACGGCCAGGTGGAGCTTCTTCGCCAGGAGCTCCTGGAGCAGCGCATCGGCGCGCTTCGACTCGGGCACGAAGTACGGTGGGTGCAGGTGCGCCCGGAGATCGAAGCCCTCCGGAAGGCCGTGCAGATAGAGGAGCAGGTCCTTCGTGTACAAGATCCCGATGATCGAATCGATGGTCCCCTCGTACACGGGCACGCGAGAGTGGAGGTGCTCGCGCAACGCAGGCAGGATCTCCGAGGCGGGCGGGTCGACGTCGAGGCAGAAGACGTCCGTCCGCGGGACCATAATGGCCCGGACGACCGTGTCCTCGAGCTTCAGGACCTTGTGAATCAGCTCGCGCTCTTGCTGGACCACGATGCCCTCGCTGGCGCCGACATCGACCAGCGTCCGGAGCTCCTCGACGCTGAGCTCGCTCTCGCCAGGTTGCGGTCGGCCGAGCCGCGAGACGATCAGGATCGTCAGGCTGGAGAAGAACACGCGAACCGGGGTCAGCAACCAGGACAGCCGGGCCACGACGCCACCGGCGAGGGTCGAGAAGGCCGCGGGGTGCCGGGCCGCGAGGGTCATCGGAAGCGCCTCGCCGAAGACGGTCAGGAGGAACACCATTGCCCCGGTGGAGACCAGGAGACCGTAGGGCCCGAACAGCTCGGCCGCGATCGTGGTGGCCAGCGCCGAGGCCCCGATGTTCAGCGTCGTGGTCGCGACGAGAAGCGTGATGAGGAGGTCGTTCGGTCGCTCGATCAACGGAACGGTTCCGCCGCGGCCCTCGGACCCGGCCGCGCCTTTGAGTCTCGCGCGCCCGAGCGAGAAGTACGCGGCCTCGGCGCCTACCAGTAAGGCCGAGCCAGCGATCAGCACGATCAGGCCGAGGAGCGTGAGCGTCAGCATCGTCGTCGTCGGAAGGGGGCCTCGGCGGCCTCCTTCCGAAACCTCCCCACCGAACGGATTGCGCCGGCGTGGCAGTGCGAGACGAGCCGAAGGCGAGTCGGAGCCCCGATTCCGAGATCGGCGCTCGAAACAGCGAGCACCTGTTTTGGAAACGCGTTCCGCCGACAGGCTCCTACACTGAGGTAGCTCGGAGGGGGGGTCACTCCAACTCGCTCCTACAGAGACGAGGCCCGGAACCGTCGTCCGGTCGTCGGGCCGGCGCCGCGTCGGCGGCGGAAGAGGAGGAGGAGGAGGCGCGCGCGCGGCGCGGCGGCACGAAATGCTGGAAGCCCGGCTCGACCTCGGCTCGCCGTCCATCGCGAGCGACGTACTCGACAGTGGGCGTGTCGGTGATCTCTCCGATGACAGTCAACGAGACCTCGTCGCCGACCCTCGACAGCGCGTCGGGGGCGAGCGCGATCAGGAGCTCGTAGTCCTCTCCGCCGCTCGTCGCCCAGGCGATCGGGTCGGCGCCGAGCAGGCGTGCGGCCTCGCGGGTGGCGGCGTCGATTGGAAGACGCAGCAGATCGACCCGTGCCCCGACGCCGCTCTGCATAGCCACGTGCGCCAGGTCGGTGGCCAGACCATCTGAGAGATCGATCATCGCGCTGACGCCGTCGAGCGACCCGAGCAGCTGGCCTTCCCGTACCCTCGGAGCGGGTCGAAGGTGGGCGAGGGCAAGCTCCCCGCGATCGTCAGGGAACCGCTCGAGCCCAGCCAGGCCCGCCGCGGATCGCCCGAGGGTGCCCGTCACGGCGATCAGGTCGCCGGGCTTCGCCCCTGACCGGAGCAGGGGCCGGCCAGCCGCCTCGCCCACGAGCGTGACGTTCACGATCCATCCCCCGGGCGACGCGGCCGTATCGCCCCCGACCACCGTCACACCGTGTGCCGAGGCGATCTCCCACACGGACTCGGCGAACTCCTCGACGGCCGGCACCCCGACGTCATCTGGGCACCCCACGGCTACCACGGCCCAGCGTGGCGTTCCGCCCATCGCGGCGATGTCGGACAGGTTCACGGCGAGCGCCTTCCAGCCGATGTCGGCGGGGGTCGCGTACCGACGTCGAAAGTGGACCTCCTCGAGCAGCAGGTCGGTCGTGACGAGAAGCGGTCGATCCCGCGTCGGCTCCAGCACCGCACAGTCGTCCCCGATACCGACCCGGACCCCAGCCCTGGCGGGACCCGCCCGCTGCATGAGCTGGATGAGCCCTTGCTCGGACACTCGGTCGTGACTCATGGCATTGCCGCGCGGCCTTCGGCGAGTACCGTCGACTGCCTCGGTGGCGAAGGCCTAGCAGGCTGCTGAAAAAGGCCCGTCTGCTTCGTTGGCGCCCTCGGCCGCACGCTCAACGTACGGGGAGTACGCCTCGCGCGCGGCCCTCGGGCGCCGCCTCGCATCTGGACCTTTTTGAGCAGCCTGCGAGTTTTTCCGCATCCGCCTATGGCATCTCCAGGAAGTTCCGGAGGATCGTCTTTCCGTGTTCCGTGAGGATCGATTCCGGGTGGAACTGGACCCCCTCCACGCGGAGCACACGGTGACGCAGTCCCATGATCTCGCCGTCCTCGGTGCGAGCCGAGATCTCGAGATCCGCCGGAACGGTGTCGGCCACGACGGCCAGCGAGTGATACCGCGTCGCGCTGAAGGGCGAGGGGACGTCGCGAAACACGCCGCGGCCGTCGTGGGTGATGGCCGAGGTCTTCCCGTGCATCTGGCGCTTCGCCCGGCGCACCGCGGCCCCGAACGCCTGGCCGATCGCCTGGTGGCCGAGACAGACGCCGAGGATCGGCGTGCTGGCCGACAGCCGTCGGATGACGTCGAGGGTGACACCGGCCCCGTCCGGTGTCCCCGGCCCGGGTGAGATCACGATCCGATCGGGCCGCAGCGCGACGACCCCGTCCACGCCGAGCGCGTCGTTGCGCACCACTCGGAGCCCGGCGCCGAGCTCGCCGAGGTACTGCACGAGGTTGTACGTGAAGGAGTCGTAGTTGTCGATCACCAGGATCATGGTCGCGCACTGGCCGCCGCGGTCCGGAGGGCGAGCACGAGCCCGCGCGCCTTGGAGCAGGTCTCGAGCCACTCCGCCTTGGGATCGGAGTCGGCCACGATGCCCGCGCCGACCTGGACCGACGCGCGACGACCGTGACACACGATTGTCCGGATCGTGATGCACGAGTCGAGGTTGCCCGAGTAGGAGACGTAGCCGACCGCCCCGGCGTACGGTCCGCGCTGGGACGGCTCTAGCTCGTCGATGATCTCCATGGCGCGGATCTTGGGCGCCCCGGTCACGGTACCGGCCGGGAAGCACGCCGCCAGCACGTTCAGCGCGTCCGAGCCTTGGGCAAGCCGTCCGGCGACGTGGCTCACCAGGTGCATCACGTGCGAGTATCGCTCGACGGTCATGAACTCGGTCACCCGGACCGAGCCCAGCTCGGACACTCGCCCGACGTCATTCCGGCCGAGGTCGACGAGCATCACGTGCTCGGCCCGTTCCTTCGGGTCGGTCCGGAGCTCCGCCTCGATCCGGGTGTCGTCGTCGGGAGACCGTCCGCGCGGCCGTGTTCCGGCGATCGGCCGCTCCTCGACGAGATTGTCTGACACCCGCACTAGAACCTCCGGCGAAGAGCCGACGATGCTCGTGCGCCCGAGGCGGAGGAAGAACAAGTAGGGCGATGGGTTGATCGTTCTCAGCGCTCGGTAGACGGTGAAGGGATCGCTGTTGAGGGGACAATCCAGCCGCCTCGAGAGCACGATCTGATAGGCGTCGCCGGCGGCGATGTACTCCTTTGCCCGCGCCACCGCCTCAGTGAACGCGGGCTCGTCCATCGTCGAGGTGAATCCGCTCTCGTCGAGCTCCTGGAGGGGGTGCGTCGCCGGGAGCGGGAGCGGAGCGGGCACCCGGGCCGGTCGGCGGAGCTTCGCCAGTGTCATGCCGATCTTCACGGCGGCGGCGTCGTAGGCTCGATCGAGGGAGCGCGGGTCCGTCTTCTCGACGTGCGCGTTGGCGATGACCAGGAGGCGGTGTCGCAGGTTGTCGAAGACGAGCAGGTTGTCGGTCAGAAGGAACTGGGCGTCCGGCAACCCCAGGTCGTCCCTGGTTGTGCGCGGAAGCCGCTCCAGATGCCGGACCGCGTCGTACGCGAGAAACCCGACCGCTCCCCCCTGAAATCGGGGCAGGCCCGGGGCCGGAACCGGGTGAAAGCGAGCCAGCAGGCCCCGGAGCGCGTGAAGGGGGTCACCGTCTGGCAGCCGCTTCGTGGTCCCGTCGGCGGCGCGCAGGGTGAGCCTCCCGTCCTTGCCGCTCAAGACTAGGAACGGGTCGCCGCCCAGGAACGAGTAGCGAGCCCAGTTCTCTCCCCCCTCCACCGACTCCAGGAGGAACGCGTGGGCGCCGGGACGCAGCCGTAGGAAGGCGGAGAGAGGGGTATCCAGGTCTGCGGCCAGCTCCACGTAGACTGGGACCAGGTTTCCCTGGGTCGCGAGCTCACGGAACTCGTCCCTTGAGGGAGACAGCGCGGGGATCTGAAGGCTCGGTAATGTGATGGCCGACCCCCCGAGGGGGACCGCGCTACAGGAGCGCGTCCAGCTTCTTCTTCAACTGGGCTTTGGGAACCGCGCCGATCAGCTGGTCGAGCACCTTCCCCTGCTTCATGAACAGGATCGTCGGGATGGACCGAATGCTGTACCGAGCCGCCAGCCCCGGGTTCTCGTCCACGTTGACCTTGGCGAGCCCGACGGTCCCACCGGTGTCACGTACAAGCTCGTCGAGGACGGGGGCGATCGCTTTGCAGGGATTGCACCACTCCGCCCAGAAATCGACCATCAGCACGCCGGGGTGATTCGTGACGTGCAAGTCGAACGATCCATCGGTCAGATGCGCAGCTGCCTCGGCCATGTGGTTCCCCCCGGCGAAAACGCTAGCATACTGGCCAGACCCGCGCAATGACCTGCGGGCCAACCATCGATAGTTTGCCACTCTGACATCGCCCGTATGCTAGGGTGAAACAAGAGCGCGCAACGTTCGGGAGGAGCCAGATGGACGCTCCACGGATCCTGGTTGTCGACGACGAAGAGTCAATCCAGACGCTCCTCAGAGAAGCCCTGACGGCCTGGGGGTATCGGGTGTCGTGTGTGGGGACTGGCCGCGAAGCCCTGGAGGCGATGCAGGGACGACTCTTCGACCTCGCTCTGGTTGACATTCGCATGCCCGAGATGGATGGCCTCACCTTTCTCCGCGAGGTCAAGAAGCGAGACGAGTCCATCGAGGTCGTCATCATGACCGGATACCCGACCGTCGCCACCGCGGTGGAGGCTCTGAAGGAAGGGGCCTCTGACTACCTGCCGAAACCCCTCATGATGGACGAGCTGCGCCACCTCATGACGGGCCTGATGGAGCGTCGATTCCTCCGGAGCGAGGTTACCCTGCTGCGCAGCCGTCTCGGGGAGGAGCTGTCGGTCAACGAGCTGGTCGGCAACTCACCGGCCATGCGGCAGATCAAGGAGGTCATCGCCAAGGTAGCGATGGCGGACTCTCCAGTCTTGATCGAGGGCGAGAGCGGGACCGGCAAGGAACTGGTCGCCGGCGCGATTCATCGCCTGTCCGCGCGCGGCAAGGGGCCGTTCATCCCCGTCAACTGCAGTGCAATCCCCGCCGATCTGATCGAGTCCGAGTTCTTCGGGCACGTCCGGGGTGCGTTCTCGGGAGCAGTGGCGGATGCGCTGGGACTGTTCCGCTCCGCCCATGGCGGGACGATCTTCCTCGACGAGATCGCCGAGCTGCCGCCCGCGCTCCAGGCGAAGCTGCTCCGGGTGCTCCAGGAGATGGAGGTTCGCCCGGTCGGGTCAACCAAGGCCTACAGCGTGAGCGTTCGCGTGATCGCGGCGACGAACAAGCCGCTCGAGGAGGCCGTCAAGGATGGCAGCCTCCGGCAGGACCTGTTCTATCGCCTGAACGTCGTTCGCATTCGCACGCCGCCGATCCGCGAACGGCGCGAGGATCTCCCGGGGCTGATCGCGCACCTCCTCCGCCGCTTCAACCAGCGCTTCCGCCGCGAGGTCAGCGGCACCTCGCCCGAGGCCTTCGCTGCCCTGAGCGCGTACGACTTCCCCGGGAACGTGCGCGAGCTGGAGAACCTGATCGAGCGCGCCTACGCGATGGGCGTCCGGGACCAGATTACGCTGGCGGATCTTCCCTCGCTCTCGTTCACGCTCTCGACCCGACCCGCCGTCGTTCCAGGCCAATCACTGCCGACGCTTGCCGAGGTGGAGAAGGAGCTGATCCTGCGAGCCCTGGCGATCCACAAGAACGACAAGGAGCAGTCGGCCCGGGCGCTCGGCTTGTCGCGCCGAACCATCTACCGCCGCCTGAAAGAGTACGGGGTTCTCTAAATCCTCGAGGGGGCCTCGACGGCCCCCTCGAGGATTTGCCCCTCGCCGCCTGCGCGCCCGGCTCCCGCACGGAATCCCGGCTCGGCCCTTTCGAGGCTTCATCGCGCGGCCGATCTGCCACCGTACAGTCACTTATAGTTCTTAGACCCATGCGTAGCCCCTCCCGGCATCGGTGAAAGGGCGCACCCGACGCTAACTCTGGCACACCGCCTCGAGGGCCGCGTGCCACGCCGTCTCACGATTCCGGTCGAGCTCGAGGAACCCCCCGCAAACTCAGCCGATTAGCCTGGTGGCACTCGCCGTGCAGCCACTCGATGTCGAGATGAGTTGCCTCAGTCGATCCTGGCATCCACGACGAAGAGCCTCGTGGGCCACTGCGCGCCGTTCCGACGTCCTCCCCTCGGCGTCGTCTCCGTGCGGCCGGCGCCGAAGGAGTGCCCGATGAGCATCAGGAGCTCGGTTGGAGTTTCACGAAGCCACGATCCCGCCGCCGCAATGGAGGAGGCGCTTCGGTCGGCGCGCGACGCCCATGGACGAGACCTTCCGAAGGCCGCGCTCGTCATGACGACGCACGCGGTGAGCCTCGAGGTCGCCCGGCGGCGTGTTGCCGACGCTCTCGGCCCAATCCCCTGGGCGGGCGGAGTGGTCCCCGGCATTCTGACGGACCACGGCGTGATCACCGGGGGCGCGGCGGTGATGTGCTTCTCGGGCGAGGTGCTCGCGCCGAGCATCGGTTCGAGCGGTGCCACCGAGGACCTTGGCGCGGCCACCGATCGCGTTGGTCGCCTGATTCTGGCGGGGGCTGTATACCGCAGGCACTATCCCCGCGGCATCGCGCTAGCCTTTGCGGGCCCAGGCGCGAGCGTTCCTGGCGAGTTTCCCGCCCGGTGGCGGGCGCTGGCGGGACCTCGTCTGAGGACCATCCTGAATGTTCTCCCCGAACGGGCATCCTACGGCCCTGGAGTGGAAGGGGCCGGGCTGCTCACCACCCTCTGTCTCGAGGGAGCCCACCAGACCGGCGTCGGTGTCGCTCCGGGCCTCGATGGGACGGCCGCCACTACCGCGATGCTGGTGCAGTGCGCGGTCGAGGCGGCCCTCTCGGCGAGCAAGCGCCTCGAGGGACAGCCCGCGAAGGCGGTGCTGATCGTCGAGAGCGTCGAGCGATTCCAGAGGCTCGGGGCGGCGAGCCGCGACGAGTGGGCGGTCATCCGGGAGAAGGTCGGGCATGACGTCCCCTGTCTCGGCTGGCTGGCCGGCTCGGCGTACGCGTTCGGGAGAGGCGTCATCGCCGGAGGCTCGACCGAGTCGGTCATCGTGGCCGCGCTTGCTGATGTGCCCGTCAGCCGCGAGCCCGGGGCCGAGCTGGACGACCCGAGCGCGGACTGACGTCACGGCGTGAGCGGAGCCAGCGTCAACACTCCCCGCTCCATCGAGAGACGGTAGGCCCGGCGCCCCGGAAGCATTCGACGAAGGTGAACGTTGTCGGGTCCGAGATCGTTGACGAACAGCACCGGATCGGACAGGTCGGGGCTGTTGTTTCGCGTTCGATACACCCAGGCTCCAGGTGGAGACACGAGCGCCGGAAGGGTCCCGACGAACACCACGGCGTTCTCGAGCCGCGCGCGCTCGACGAGATCGTACGGGGCGCGGGCAACGTCGGCCATCCAGCGGAGCGACGGCGCGTACACGGGCCAGAAGAAGAGCGCCGTGACGACCGCGAGCGCGATCGGGGTCGAGACCACCACTCGAGGCCCCTGGCGCCCAGCGAATCTCGCGCTGCAGGTCGCGAGCCGGTCGAGGCCGCCGGCCGAGAGCACCAGCAGCGGGACGGTCAGTTCGGCGTAGTGAACCGGACCGACGACGTTGATGCTTGGGATGCGGAGCAGCGCGTATGCGACGACGGTCGCGAGGGCGCTCAGCCCGAGCGTCCTCGCCGCGCGCGTGTGGAGGGCGAACGCGACGAACAGCAGGGACACGGGCCACCCGAGGAGCCAGAAGTTCAGCCGGGCGAGTGCGTAGAAGAGCTCGTAGAGGGCGGCGAACGGCGGCGAGACGGGCAGAGATCCCTGCGTGAACGAGAAGCCGTAGCTCTCGGCGAACACGTGATAGCCGCTCCGGAGCGGATGCCCCGTCACCGCGGCGTTGTAGGCGAGGAAGAGCCCGATCGCCGCGCATCCAAGGGCGGCGAATAGACAGGCTCCCCGTCTGGCCTCGCGGTCACGGACCGCCGCCTGGCCGAAAAGGACGAGCCAGGGCAAGACGAAGGCGACCGCCGTCAGCGGTCGGGTGAGCCCGGCATAGCCGATGGCACCGGCGGCGGCGCCCCACCACAGCGGGCTCCGGGGATGGTCGAGCACGCGGACGGCCGAGTAGGCAAAGCCGCTCAGGGCCAGGGTCGCCGTCGGATGTGACAGCATGGTTGCCGACACCAGGATGAAAAATGGGGAGACGACGAGGAGCGCGGTCGTCAGCACCGCCGACCGCTCGCCGAAGAGCCGGCGGGCCAGCGCCCAGGCGAGAGGCACGGTGAGAACCGCCTCGAGCGTCGTGACCCAGCGGATCGCGCCGAGCCACTGTCCAACGGTGAGGAGGAGGGGATGCCCGGGCGCGTAAATTCCGTACCACCGGCCGTCATTGACGATGAACTGGTTCTCGAAGAAGGCCCGAATGGCGGGCGGGGGGGAGAGGGCGAACAGCCGGCCGCTCGCCCAGACCCTGGCCATGAAGTCGTAGACGTTCTCGTCGTCCGTGATCGCGATGTCACGGAGTAACGTGTACCGAGCGAGCGTGATCAGCACGCCCACCAGGCCGGCGGTGAGCCAGACCCAGCCAGAACCGGTCGTCCCTGGTCGAGACCCCAGACGTTCGAATTGCCCAGCCAGCCATCCCCCGCGCCATCCGGCCAGCGCCACGGTGGTAAGCGCCGCCGCCGGTAGACCAAGCAACAGGTAGTTCAGCAGGAACGCCGCCTCCGGCGCGGCCCAGCCGTGGCGTCCGTAGAGGATCAGGTAGTGGCCAGCAGCCTCGCCGGCCGACCAGAAGGCCGCGACCAGGAGCCCGGCACCGATCAGGGCGGCGTACGAACGGTAGTCGACCGGCGGAGTCAATACCTCATCTTACCCATTGGTGTCCCACGTCGGAAACCTCGACGATCTCGGGGCGGAGCCCCCGCGGGCGCTACGGCCGCGGGGTGTCGTCGGAGGGCGAGAGGCGACGGATCGGGTCGCCGGTATGGATCGACCCCGGCACCAGGACGCGCGCGTAAACGCGGCTCCAGCCGGGACGATGCTTCTGGGAGACGCGCGCGTAGTTCCATCCGACGAACCCCGCCTCGATATTGCGGCACGGGGCCGTGTACTGCGTGATCTCGACGACGACCTCGTCCCCCAGCCGAAAGCGCTCGCCCGGGACGACCCGATTCCAGTCGAGGCCGCGGACGGTGAGATTCTCGCCGAGCGTCCCCGGACCGACCGAATGGCCCTCGGCGACGAGGGCCTCGAGGCGCTCGAGCGCGAACAGGCAGAGCGCGCGCTCGACCCCGCCATGGTGGCGGACGTCGCGGTGCTGGTCTCCGTCGAGGCCGAGCGGGCTCACGCCGGCTTCCCGGACCGGACGCTTGGGGACGCCGCCGTCGGACACATTGATCGAGACGATCTCACCGGTCATCGTTCATATCTCCCCCAGGTACGCCCGGCGCACCGCCTCGTTCTGGCGGAGGTCGGCCGACGCCCCTGACAGCACCACCTGGCCGATCTCGAGCACGTACGCGCGATGGGCGACCTCGAGGGCGAGCGCGGCGTTCTGCTCGACGAGCAGGATCGTGGTGCCCTGCTGGTTGATGCTGGTCACGGTCTCGAAGATCTGCTCCACGAGCAGCGGCGCCAGTCCCATGGACGGCTCGTCGAGCAGCAGGAGGCGCGGGCTGGCCATCAAGGCCCGCCCGATCGCCAGCATCTGCTGCTCGCCACCCGACAGCGTCGCGGCGGTCTGTCGCCGCCGCTCCGCGAGGCGCGGGAAGAGAGCGAAGACCCGCTCCAGATCCTGGCTGATTCCCGAGTCGGCGCGCGTGTACGCCCCCATGTCGAGGTTCTCGCGGACGGTCAGCCGGTTGAACACTCGCCGGCCTTCGGGCACGTGAGCGATCCCCAGGCGGACGATGGCGTGGGGTGCGATCCCGGAGATGGACTGACCGTCGAAGCTGATGTGCCCTGCTCGGGGGATCAGGAGCCCCGACAGCGCCTTCAGCGTCGTGGTCTTGCCGGCGCCGTTGTTGCCTAGCACCGCGACGATCTCGCTGGCTCCGATGGCGAGGGAGACCCCTTTCAGGGCCAGGATCTCGCCATAGGCGACCTGGAGGTCGCGAACGTCAAGCACTGGCCCGCCGGCCCAGGTACGCCTCGACCACGCGGGCGTTCCGGCGGATTTCGTCCGGTGCGCCCTCGGCGATTCGCTCGCCGTGGTCGAGGACGGTGATGCGGTCGGAAACCTCCATCACGACGCGCATGTTGTGCTCGATCAGGAGCACCGTCAGATCGAACCGGTCGATCAGCTCACGGAGCAGGCGCATCAGGCTGGTTGCCTCACCGCGGGTCATCCCGGCGGTCGGTTCGTCCAGCAGCAGCAGGGCTGGCCGCGCGGCGAGCGCCCGCGCGATCTCGAGCCGGCGCTGGTCTCCGTACGGCAGATGGCGGGCGATCTCGTTTCCCTTCGACCCCAGACCCGCCGTGTCGAGCAGCTCGGCCGCCCGCTCGGCAAGCTGCGCTTCAGTCTGGTGAAACCGCCGGGTCTGACCGAGCACGTCCCAGAGGCCGAGCGGCGTCTGCGTGTGCATGCCGACCAGCACATTTTCGATCGCCGTCATGTTCCGGAAGAGCCGGATGTTCTGGAACGTCCGACAGATCCCGGCGGCGGCGATCTGGTCGGGCCGGAGCCCGAGCATCGGTCGTCCCTTGAAGGTCACCCGGCCGGCGTCCGGCGTGTAGAGCCCGGTGAACACGTTGAACAGTGTGGTCTTGCCGGCGCCGTTCGGGCCGATCATCGACGTGATCTTCTTGTCAGCCAGCGTCAGGTCGACCGAGCTGAGGGCGGTGAGGCCGCCGAATTGCTTGGTAATCCCCGACGCCTCGAAGATCGGCGCCGCAGCCCCGTCGAGGTTCACGATTGGTGACCCAGCTCGCGCCGCCGTCGGCGCGCCGGCAGAATGCCGGCAGGGCGGAAGATCATCATCAGCACGAGGATCATGCCGAAGATCATTCGCTCGTACTTGGCCGGTTCCACTTGGGTCGGGAGGTTCGCGAGGTTGTACCCGAGGATCACGGTTCCCGCGTTGCGAAGCTCGTTCAGCCAGAGCGACAGTCCCTTGAGGACCTGCAGGTTCAGAACCGTCACCACCGCGGCGCCCAACACGGCTCCGGGAATGGAGCCCATCCCGCCCAGGATCACCATGGCGAGGACGCCGATCGATTCGAGGAACGTGAACGACTCCGGGTTGATGAAGACCTGCTTGGCGGCGAACAGGACCCCGATCACGCCCGCGAAGGACGCGCCGCAGGCGAACGCCAGCAGCTTGGCCCGGACCAGCGGCACGCCCATCGCCTGCGCCGCGGTCTCGTCCTCCCGGATGGCTTCCCAGGCGCGGCCGATGTGGGAGTTCTCCAGGCGACGGCTCACCAGGATCACGACGACGACGATGGCCAGGACCAGCACGTAAAAGTACAAGGCGTAGAGCAGGCTCGAGCTCAGGCCCGGAACGGAGGCCGGGTCGAAGGGCAGCGGGGGCCGCGAGATCGGCGTGATTCCTTTCGGCCCGTTCGTGATGTTGATGGGTCGGTCGAGGTTGTTCGCGAGCACACGAACGACCTCGCCGAAACCGAGAGTGACGATCGCGAGGTAGTCGCCGCGCAGCCGGAGCACGGGGAGCCCGAGGAGCACTCCGGCGAGCGCCGCCACCGCCAGTCCCAGGACGAGGAACACGAAGAACCACCCCTCGGGAAGCGGGAACCCACCGCCAAAGATCTGGTTCCCCTGCGTCGAGCCGGCGATCGCCCACACGTAGGCGCCGACCGCGAAGAAGGCCACGTAGCCGAGGTCGAGGAGACCGGCGAGCCCCACGACGATGTTGAGACCGAGGGCGAGCGCCGCGAAGATACCCACCTGGGTCGCGACCTCGAGGTAGTAGCCGTTGACGGTGCCGATGGCCGGCATGACGAGGCCCAGGGCAACGGCGAGGAGGACCATCTTGAACCGCGTCGGAACGCGCGCGGGGTAGATCGCCAGGACCGAGGCCTGGAAAAACAGGAAGGCCAGAATCGACCGGGGGGAGACAAAGACGGCGTAGCCCGAGGCCGCCAGGAGCGCCACCACGCCCAGCGCCTGGATCATGCGCGCTCTCGGACTACCTCGCCGAGCAGACCCTTCGGTCGGAAGATCAGGATCAGGATGAGCACCGAGAACGCGAAGATGTCCTTGTACTCGGCCCCGAACCGCCCACCGGTCACCAGGGACAAGTACGAGGCCGCGAAGGCCTCGAGCAGCCCGAGCACGAGCCCGCCGATCATGGCCCCGGGGATGTTACCAATCCCGCCGAGCACGGCGGCCGTGAAGGCCTTGAGACCTGGGATGAACCCGCTGTACGGGTTGACCAGTCCGTACTGCACACCGAACAGCACCCCGGCCGCGCCGCCCATCGCGCCGCCGATTAGGAACGTCAGGGATACGATCCGGTTCACGTTGATCCCCATCAGGCTCGCGGTGGCCTGGTCCTCGGCCACCGCGCGGATCGCCGTCCCCAGCTTCGTCCGGTTCACCAGGAGGTAGAGGAGGGCCAGCATGGCCAGCGACGAGACCGTGACCACCAGTGACTTGACCGGCACATCCAGCGTGGGCGTGAGCTCGAACCGACGGTCGAAGAGGGGTAAGCCGGGATAGACGAGATTGAAGGCGTTTCGCCAGATGCTCTCGATCAGGCGGACGAAGTCTTGAAGGAAGAACGAGATCCCGATCGCCGAGATCAGCGGGATCAGGCGCGGGGCGCCGCGAAGCGGCCGGTAGGCGACGCGCTCGATGACGACAGCCAGAATCCCGCTCGCCGCCATGGCGATGGCGAGCGTCAGCAGGAGCACGACGAGGGGAGAGATACGGTCGAGGTGCCCCCCCGCGTGCAGGGGGAGGAGGATCTCGAGGCCGACGAACGCCCCGACAACGAAGATCTCGGAGTGGGCGAAGTTGATGAACTCGAGTACACCGTAGACCATCGTGTACCCGAGCGCGATCAGCGCGTACATGAAGCCCAGGATCAAGCCGTCGAGCAGGACCTGCGGGAAGATCGCGACGAGCAGCTCGACGTCCATCAAGCGGACGGGGACACCCGGAGGCCAGAGGGCAGGCCCCCGGGTCTCGGCTACTTACTTCGCGGCCGGAGCAGCGATGACAAGGCGCTCCACGAGCTTGTTGTCGCCCCACCGCTCGGGATTGTCCGAGGCGACCTGGAGCACGAAGTAGAGCGCCTTCTTGGGATCCCCCTTTTGATCGAACTCGATGTCTCCCGTGATCCCTTGGTGTCTGACCTGCCGGATGGCCTTCGACACGTCCTCCCGACTGGGAGTCGCACTCCCCTTCACGCTGGCGGCAATGGCCTTGAGCACGATGGCGGTGGCGTCATAGGCCTGGGCCGCGAACGGCTCGGGATTCTTGCCGAACTTCTGCTTGTAGGTCTCGGCGAACTGCTGGGCCTCCTTGTACACTGAGACCGGACCGGCCACCGACGTGTAGTACATCCCGACCACGGACTTCCCCGCGATCTTGACCAGGTCCGACGAGTCCAAGCCGTCGGGACCCATGAAGCTCGACTTCATGCCTTTCTCGCGCGCCTGCTTGAAGAACGGTCCCGCCTGCTCATAGATCCCGCCGAAGAAGATGACGTCGGGGTTCCGGGCCTTGATCGGCGTGAGCAGTGGGTCGAAGTTCGACTTCTCTTCGGTGCCCTCGAAGCCGAGGACTTTGATGCCCCGTTTCTCGGCGTTCAGCTTGAAGAAATCCGCGACCCCTTGACCATAGGTGGTCTTGTCGTGGATGACGTACGCGGTTTTGATGCCGCGTTTCTTGGCGAACTCCGCGCCCACCTCGCCCTGGACGTCATCGCGCCCGCACACGCGGAACACGTTCGGATACCCGCGGTCCGTCACGGTCGGATTGGTGTTGGCCGGGGAGATCATGGCGAGACTCGCGTCCTTGTAGACCTCCGAGGACGGGATGGCCACGCCCGAGTTGAGGTGACCGATGACGGCCAGGATCTCCTTGTCGGACACGATGTTCTTGGCGTTGGCGACCCCCACATCGGGCTTGGCTTGGTCGTCGAACGGGACCAGCTCGACCTTGAACCCCTTCTGCTCCACCGGGGCCTTCAGGTTCTCGATCGCGAGCTGCGTGCCGAGCTTGATCCCCTCGCCGAGCGCCGACTGGCCGCCCGACAGCGGACTCTGGGTCGCGATCTTGATCGTGGGCTTGCCCTGGGCCGAGGCAGGCGGCCAATCGGGAGCGGACATCATCGCCAGCACCAGAGCTGCGGTCAGGATCCCTCGGCCGGAGCAACGTTCGCGAAGGGTCTTCATCGGCTCCCCCTTGCAGGCTGTCGAGGTGATGCTGCGGAAAACTCCGTCAATATTGGGTGCAAAAGGCGCCGGCGTCAAGGAGCCCGAGCGGCACGGGTCGCGCCGACGAGCCGGCGCGTCGCGTCTTCCGGGTCGGCCGCGGCGCAGACCGCGGAGATCACGGCGACGCCGTCGGCCCCGGCGCGTATCACATCGCCGACCGTGTCTACCGTGATTCCCCCGATCCCGATCAGCGGCACCTGGACCTCGCCCCGCAGCTGCCGGACGAGGGCGGGGCCCACCAGCTCGAAGCTCGGCTTCGTCCCGGTCGGATACATTGCGCCGATGGCCACGTAGTCCGCGCCGTCCTGCTGCGCCAGGCGAGCCTGCGGGACGGAGTGCGTCGAGATGCCCATGATCATGCCCGCGCGTAGCAGTGGTCGCGCAGCCACGGCCGGAAGATCGTCCTGCCCGAGGTGCACACCGTCGGCCTCGACGGCCAGAGCCAGGTCGATACGGTCGTTGACGATGAACGGGACGCCCGCCGCCCGGCATCGATCCCGGAGCCGTCGGGCCAGTGGAAGCAAGGTCCCCGAGGGCCACTCCTTCTCCCGGAGCTGGATCATCCCGCATCCGCCGGCGATGGCCGCATCGAGGATCGCCTCCAGCGGCCGGTCCTGCGCGGCGGTCCTGTCGAGGATGACGTATAGGCCCGAGAAGCCCGCGGCGAGCGCGCGGGCATTGGCATCATTCTTCCGCATTGTACTCTGAGCCTATCGAAATGGTTGCAGAGAAGAGGATTCGCCGCTGTTCGAGCGCGGGCTTCGCCCGCGCAACCCTCCTGGGGGGGGCAGCTCGAAGGGGGGCGGAGCCCCCCTTCGAAAGATTCACAGCGGGTGCTCCAAGCGCCCGAGGCGGACGCCCCGCTGGCGGAACTCGGGATCGCCGAGGAGCTTGAGGTGGAAGGGGATCGTGGTCTTCACCCCCTCGATCACCGTTTCGAGGAGCGCCCGCCGCATCCGCTCGAGCGCCTCGGCGCGATCCCGGCCATGGACGATGATCTTCGCGAGGAGCGAATCGTAGAAGGGCGGAACCTGGTACGGGGCCGTCAAGTGGCTGTCGACCCGCACTCCAAAGCCACCCGGGGGAACCCAGCTCGTGATGCGGCCCGTGCTCGGGATGAAGGTTTCCGGATCCTCGGCGTTGATCCGGCACTCGAGGGCGTGGCCCCGGGGTGCCTCGATGTCCCGCTGAGCGTAGCCGAGTGGCTCCCCCGCCGCGATGCGGATCTGTTCCCGGATGATGTCGATGCCGGTGAGCAGCTCGGTCACGGGATGTTCCACCTGGATCCGCGTGTTCATCTCGATGAAGGAGTACCGCTCTGCATCGTCCACGAGGAACTCGACTGTCCCGGCCGAGTCGTACCCCACGGCCGCGGCGACGGCCAGGGCCGCGGCGGCCAGGCCACCTCGGGTCTCGGGCTGGAGCGCGGGCGCCGGTGATTCCTCCAGGAGCTTCTGGTGGCGTCGCTGAACCGAGCAATCGCGCTCCCCGAGGTGGACGCGGGTCCCATGCTGGTCGCCGAGCACCTGGACCTCGACGTGGCGGGCGTCGGCGACGAACTTCTCGCAGTACACCTCACCGGAGCCGAACGCGGCAGCGGCTTCCGACTGGGCCGCGTGGTACGCGTGATCGAGCCCATCCTCGTCCTTGGCGATTCGCATCCCGCGCCCGCCCCCGCCCGCGGCCGCCTTCAAGAGGACCGGGTAACCGATCCGATCAGCCACTGACCTCGCCTCCTCGAGGCTCGTGACCGAACCGGTGCTGCCCGGGAGGACCGGCGCCCCCGCGTCGGCCGCGAGCCGCCGCGCCTGCACCTTGTCGCCCATAAGCCGGATGGCCTGCGTCGACGGCCCGATGAAGGCGAGCCCGCACGCCCGACAGATATCGGCGAACGCGGCGTTCTCGGCGAGGAAGCCGTAGCCTGGATGCACTGCCTCGCTGCCCGTGACTTCCGCGGCCGAGATGATCGCGGGAATGTTGAGGTAGCTCCCGCGGGGGTCGGCGGGGCCTACGCAGACCGATTCGTCGGCGAGCCGGACCGGAAGCGAATCGGCATCGGCGGTGGAGTGCACGAGCACGGTCCGAACACCGAGCTCCCGGCACGTGCGGATGATGCGGAGGGCGATCTCGCCGCGATTGGCAATCAGGACCTTACCGAAGATGACCGCTCATCCTCCCAGAATGCGTCGCCACTCCGCCTCGAGGTCGGTGAGCGTCCCACCGTAAACCGCGGCGATCGACGCGGCTACCGGCTCGGCGTCGCCCAGGCGCCGGAGGAGCGCGGTGATCGAACGGAGCCCACCCCGATCGATCAGCTCCCGGCAGAGCCACAGGGCTGCCCGATATCCGGTGCGGGCCTTCGCCTCATCCGCGTCGGTCAGCAACGCGTCGAGCCCGGCCAGGCTGAGTCCGCGCGGAAGGTCGACCACGTTATCGTCGAGCGTTCCCTCGAAGTGCTGGGCCAGCCCCTCTTGCAGCCACCTCGGCGCATGACCCCGGGCCACATGATGCACGACAGCGTGGGTCAGCTCGTGCGCGAGCAGTCGCCGGAGCCGATCAGCAGGTTCCGCGAGAACAGCCTCGGGGAGCCGGATCTTCCCGTCGAAGAGGCCGCTTACCCACGCATGGCTCCGCGTGACCTCGCGGAAGCCCCGCTCGGGATAGACGATCACGACGATCTGCTCTCTGGCCTGGTGGCCGAGGCGAGACCCGATCTCCGCGTATAGCTCCTCGAGCACGAACGCGAGCCCGCTCAGGCCACCGACCGCTCGGTCGAGCGGCTCCTTCAGGATGAAGTGCGCCGATTCCTGCTTTCGAAGCCCGGTCTCGACGGCCTGCTCCCGCTCGAGCTTGTCGAGAAGGCGGCGCGCTTCGGAGTGGTCAGGAGACGCGACGATGAGCCGTCTGAGGTGCACCACGGCCTGCTCGGGATCGTCCCGCTGGTCGTACAGGCGCGCGAGCAGGAGCCTCAGCTCGGAATCGGGACGCGTCCGGATGGCGCCTTCGAGCGCCGGGATCGCCATGTCGAGACGACCGGCCTGGACCGCGGCGACACCGAGCCCGGTCAGGAGTTCAGCGCCCTGGGGCGTGCGCCGAAGACCCTGACGAAAGTGCCGGATCGCCTGGTCGGCGTCCCCGGCGCGGAGGGCGTCCCAGCCCCATTCGGCGAAGCAACGGGTCACGTTCCGGCGCAGCACGTCGCTGTCCGGCTCGTGCTCGAGCGCCGCGCTGAACCGCCGACAGGCCTCGACGAAATCCTTCGACTCGAACAGGCGAACACCATCGTCGGTGAGGGCGGTGACCGCGTTGATCGCGTCCACGGGGGAAAGCGGTCCATCTGGAACGACGGCCGGCAGCGACGGTTGTCCGCGCGCCCAGACGCCCAGCACGGGCAGAACGCTCAGCAGGATCGTGGCCATGACGGCGCGCCGCACGCCGTGCCTCAGCAGGCCGCTGAAAAAGGCCCGGTCAACTCGGGCCTCGCATGGCAGCGATCCAGACTCTTCGGCATTCGGCTACGCGAGCGGCTCGACCTGGAAGAGCGGCTGGCCGTACTCGACCGCGACCCCGTTGTCCACGAACACCTTGACGATCTTGCCGCCCATCTTGGCCTCGATCTCGTTCATCAACTTCATCGCCTCGATGATGCAGAGCACCTGTCCCGCCTTGATGTGGTCACCCTCTCCGACGAATGGTTCGGCGCCGGGGGACGGCGCCGCGTAGAACGTGCCCACCATCGGCGACTCGATCGTGACGGCGGCCAGGCTCGCCGCGGGCTGCGGTCCGGGGGCCGCCGAGCTGGAGGCGTGCGGTCCGGGCTCGGCCAGGGTCGCCGGCAGACCCGGCAGTCGCTCGAGCCGGATGCTGACGTCGTCCCAGCTGGCCGAGATCGCGGTCAGCCGATACTCCTCCAAGAGGCCGGCAAGCTCTCGAATTCGCTCGATCGCATTCCTCTCCGGGGCCGGTCTGCCTCGCCGGGCCGGGGGCATCAGCTTGCCGTCGCGACCCGGGCGAGGTACTCCCCCGTCCGGGTGTCGACCCTGACGACGTCGCCCTCGTTGAGAAACAGGGGCACCGTGACGACCGCGCCCGTCTCGAGCGTCGCGGGCTTGGTGCCTCCCTGCGCGGTGTCTCCTCGAACCCCGGGGTCGGTCTGGGCGATCGCGAGCTCGACGAAGTTCGGAAGCTCGACGGCCACCGGCGCGCCGTCGATGTAGAGCACCTCGACCTCGGTGTTCTCCTTCAGGTACTCGCGCGCGGCGCCGACCTCGTCCTCCGACAGGGACAGCTGGTCGAACGTTTCGGTATCCATGAAGTGGTAGCGGTCGTCGCGGTAGAGGAACTGCATCCCCTTCTCCTCGAAGTCGACCAGCTCGACTTTCTCGCCGGCGCGGAAGGTGTTGTCGATGACCCGGCCCAGGCGAAGGTGCTTGAGCTTCGTCCGGACAAAGGCCCCGCCCTTACCCGGCTTGACGTGCTGGAACTCCACGATCGCATACGGGTGTCCGTCGAAGACGATCTTGAGACCCTTCTTGAAGTCGGCGGTCGACACGTGCATCCCGGGTCAGCCTCTCTTGCGGCTAGACCGCGCTCGAAGGGCGTGCTCGAGGCCGTCCCGCGCGCGCTGGTCGAGCGGGTCTCTGCGGAGAAGCCGGGTGAAGATCTCCGCGGCCTCCTCGACGAGTCCGTGGTCCAGGCAGACCACTCCAAAGGTCAGGGTCACGAAGACGTCATCCCGAAGGACTCGCCCGATGCCCGGCTCCAGCGGCCCGACGCGCGTGGTCTGGAACAGCCTGAGCATTGCCCTCGAGTCCCGGTCAGCCGGGTCGCTCTCGACCGCCGCTTCCAGGTGGTGAATCGCGGCATCGACGTCACCCCGCTGTCGAGCCACCTCTGCGAGCGCCCGGTGGGCCGGCGCGTCCCTGGGGCTCTGCTCGATGATCGCCCGCAGCTCGGCCTGCGCGGCCCCCGGCTCGCCCGCCGCCATCAGAGTCTTGGCCAGCACCAGCCTGGCGGTCGTGTAGCGCGGTACCCGCTTGAGGCCCTCCCGGCACACCGCCACCGCGTCCGAGATTCGCCCGACCTTGCGGTAGAGATCCGCTAGCGGGGCGAAGGCCAGCGAGGCCGGATCCTTAGCCAGTCGCTCCTCGTAGCGCCGGATCGCGAGCGCCGTCGCGGGCTCATCGTACGGGGCACCCTTCTCGCTTGTCAATTGCCGACGACGAGATTAGCAGACGGTTGCCGGCGCGGTCAGCTCCCGCAGCACGGCACGGACATCGGCGGCCGGCACGTCGTGGACCAGGCGAAACTCGCCGATCGTCGGCGCCAGAACAAACGGGACCTTCCCGTCCCGCGCCTTCTTGTCCCGGCGCATGGCTTCCAGCACCGCGTCGTGGTCGATCTCCGGAAGCCGGGTAGGAAGCCCGACCGCGCCCAGCAGCCGCTCCTGACGGTCGACGGTGTCGGCAGTGGCGTGTCCGAGCCGCTGAGCCAGGCGAGCAGCGGCCGCGATCCCCAGGGCGACGGCTTCCCCGTGCGCCCACCGCGCGTACCTGGTGACGGCCTCGAGCGCATGGCCGACCGTGTGCCCGTAGTTCAGCGCGGCGCGAAGCTCGGCCTCGCGCTCGTCTCGCTCGACGACCGACGCCTTGAGTCGGCACGATCCGCCGATGACTCGCTCGAGTGCCCCGAGGTCGCGGGCCAGCAGGAGGTCGACGTGTCGCTCCACGTCCGCGAAGTAGACGGCGTCGAGGACGATCCCGTGCTTCACCACCTCGGCGAGCCCTGACCGGAACTCGCGCTCGGGCAATGTCAGCACGATCCGCGGGTCGACGAGCACGAAGCGCGGCTGGTAGAACGCGCCGATCAGGTTCTTTGCCTGCGGATGGTCGATCGCCGTCTTTCCGCCGATCGAGGCATCCACCTGGGCGAGGACCGTGGTCGGGAGCTGCACGAACCCGATTCCGCGCATGTATGTCGCCGCCACGAAGCCGGCGACGTCGCCGATCGCGCCGCCCCCGAGCGCGAGCACCGTCGAGGTCCGGTCCAGCCCGGCTTGGAGAAGCGCGTTCCAGCAGGTCTCGGCGGCGGCCAGTGTCTTGGCCTCTTCCCCTTCCGGCAGCTCGATGACCGTCAGGATGAACCCCGCGGCCCGAAGACTGTCGAGGACGGTCTCGCCGTGGAGCTTGATGATCGGCGGATCGCTGACGACGGCGGCGCGAGGACCAGCCCCGAGTGCGCGAAGCCGGTGTCCGACCGAGGCTAGGACGCCGTCGCCCACGACGATCGAGTACGACCGGGAGCCGAGGTGAACGCGGATATCCTGCATCACGGTGGGGAGATTGTACCCGGCTCGCTAGGCGCCGGCCAGGGCCCGGCGCTCAGGACATCGAACGGAACCTCGACGGCTACTTCGGGGTCGTGACTCCGGTCCGCTGCTGAGTCTTGAGCACCGATGGTGTGATGAACACGACGAGTTCGCTGCTCTGCTCGCGGTCACCCTTCTGCTTGAAGAGCCACCCGAGGACGGGAACGTCGCCGAACACCGGCACCTTGCGGACCGTCTTCTGGTCGGTGGACGTCCCGACTCCGCCGATGACCAGGTGCTCGCCTTCTTTGACCAGGACCTGTGTCTCTGCTCGTCGCTTGACGATTGTCGGCCCCGCGATCGTGTCGGCACCCTGCTCGTTGTTCTCGACGAGGACGGTCAGCTTCACCTTGGTCGTGCTGCCCTCGACGATCACGACCGGCGTGACCTGAAGCTGGAGGACCGCGTCCCGGAACTGGACGGAGGTGCCGGCCGAGCTGACCGTCTGGTATGGAATCTCTCGGCCGAGCTGGATCAGGGCCTTGTTGTTCTCCACGGTGACGACCTCGGGCCGGGCGATGGTCCGCGTCTTCTGTTGCTCCGCGAGGGCCTGCAGGGCGAGGTTCACGCTGAAGCGCGAGCCGATGATGCCGAAGCTCAGCCCTCCCGTGGGGGTGTTGCTCGACGCGCCGGTGGCCGGCAGCGTCGAGACCGGCAGGTTGACGAGGCTGCCGCCGGTTGGAAGCCCCGTCGAAGCCGCGACGGGGAGCAGCTGGCTCAGGGTCAGGAAGGGGTTGCCGATGATGGACCCATTGAACGGGATCCCGCCTGGCCCCACGATCCCGCCGCCGCCCCCGGGCGGGATGGTGGTGCTGGCGCCTTGGCCGACGAGCTGGTAGTGATGGAGCGGGACCGAGCCGCCACCCCCCCAGGTGACGCCGAGGTTCTCCAGCGCGTTCCGGTCGAGCGACTCGAGCCGCGCCGAGATCTTGACCTGGGGAAGCGGGATGTCGAGGGTCTCCCGGATCAGCTTCTTGATCCGGTCGAGGTCGTTCGCGTAGTACCGGATGAAGATCGAGTTCGTCGGGGGATAGGCCTGGATGGTGAGGCCCCGGCTCAGCGCTTCGACCGACGGGAGGACGGGTGGCTTCGGCGGCGGGGGCGGGCCGGTTCCGAAGAGCGCGGAGAATGGCGGCTCGATGATCGGCGGAGACCCGGACGGGGTGAGCGGCGAGGCCTGCACGCCCTGGGGCGGAATCCCGAGGATTCCCTGCAGCGTCGCGGCGACGTCTATCGGGTTCGCGTACGACAGCCGGATCGTCTCCTCGCGGAGCGGACCACGGGCGAGCGCTTCCTGCTGCGCGATCTCCACGGCTGCCACCGCCTGCTCCGCCCTCTTGGCGTCCGCGATCTTCTGGCGGATGTCCGCCTCGGCCTTGTGCTTCGCTTCCTCCAGACGGGTCGCCGCGTCGCGCTCGCGCATGAGCTGCTCGATGGACACGATCCGGACCATGTTGTCGCGCTCGATCTTCTGGAGCGCGCGGGCCTCGAGGATGACCCCGAGGGCAACGTGCCACGGCACGTTGCGCAGCGTGATGGACATCTTCCCCTTCACGTCGTCGCCGATGATGATGTTCTTCCCGCTCTCGGCGGCCAGGATCCGCAGGAGATTGACCACGTCGGCGTCTTTGAAGTCGAGCGAGATCAGCCGGGTGCCGTTCGCCGGGGCTGCAGACTCCGGCTCGGGTCTCGGCGTCTGGGCGATCACCGTCGGCGACCTCGCCCCGGCATCCGCCCTCGCCACCTCCCGCCTCGCCGCGATTGGCCACGTGCCCGCCAGTCGGCTGGTCGCCCCGTTGGTCTCCGGCGCTTGGCCGGCCGGGACAGCGACGCCGGCGCGTCCGACCGGACCGGGGCGGGCCGGCGACGGTGCTGCCCGCGGCGCCGTCAGCGCGCGCGGGGGCGGCGGGGTCGGGACCGGGTCGGCCCCGGCGATCGAGGCATCAAGGGCGACCGTGAGGCCGGACTGGCTCGGGGTAATGGCGTAGGTCGCCGGCACGCCCAGCTCGACGACAACCCGGGCGATCGTTCGACGGTACTGGCTCCCGCGGACCTCCTTGATGACATCGGGACCGACCGGTAGGGGCGTTCGGCGCCACCCGTAGCGGGTGTCCTGAAGGTCGATCACGAGCCGAGATGGCGCCTCGATCAGCTCGGCTCGATACTTGGTCGGGCCGGTCAGCGTGATGTGGACCGTGTCATCCCGCGGATCGACCGTGACGTCGCTGAGGGTCACGGTCGGGTCCTCGCGCTCCTGGGCTCCTCCGGTCGAGACCGCCGTGAGAGCCAGGAGCACTCCCGCGATCCACCCTATCCGCGTCATCGAGCGCCTCCGTCCCGTGTCAAAGATCAGTCCGCAGCCGGAGCGTGACGAGACTCGCCACGCCCGGCCGTGCCATCACAGAAAAGACCGCGCTGTCGGCGCGGATCTCGACGAGGCGCCCATCGCCCAGGGTGTCGCCCTCCCGGAGGATGTAGCCGATTCCGTCGGTTCCTTCGAGAAGGGCGAGGGTCTCGCCCTGCCCCCGGATGATCCCAGTGAGCCGGGTCGAGGATACGGTCAGTCCCTTGACCCCCACCGTGACCTCGATGGGCTCGAAGGGATCACGCCGTCCCTTCGGCTCGTAGGCGACGGGCTCGACGGTCCGTTCGGCGGCCGTGTCGGGCGCGGCGGCGACCGGAACCGGCCGCGGAGGAGCGGCCGGAGCGAGCGGGACCAAGGGGACCGGAGGACTCCCGCACCCCAGGAGGCCTACGGTGACGAGTGAGGCGGTGCAGACCCGACGGATCACCGTGCTCCTCCCGGCTTCGGCCCCGGCGAGCCCGTATTCTTGAACAGGTAGGTGACGAGCGTCATGTCCGCCCGGACGCTGCCCGTCGGCCGGTTCACCGCCGACAGCTTGAGATCGCCCACATTGACGATCCTCGGCAGCCGGGCCAGGCGCTCGAAGAATGAGCCGAGCTGGTGGTATGAGACCTCGGCATTCACGGTGATCGGCACCTCGGCGTAGAACTCCTTCGGCTGGGGCTCCCGCGGCTGGAACAGCAGGACCGACAGGCCCGACTGATGCGCGAGGTTGGAGACGGTACGGTAGAGGCGCGGGATTTCCTTGTCGACCGGCAGGCGCTCCCGCACCGCGTCGAGGCGCTGGCGCAGGGCCAGTGCCTCGGCCCGGAACTTCGCGAGGCCAGCCGCGATCGCCTCGTTCTGGGTGACCTCGGCCCTGAGTGATTCGTGCCTGGCTCGGAGATCGGCAACCCTCAGCTTCGCGGGCGAGACGAGGAAGAAGAACCCGCCGCCGAGGAGGATGGCGACGAGAATGACGCCGAGGGCGATCTTCGTCGGCTTGGGCTGATTGGCGAGGGGTTCGACCAGCGAGGCGAGCGTCATCGTCTAGATCTCGAACCGGCAGGTCACCTCGAACGTGATGGTTCGAGGGGTCTTGGCGATATCCTGGCGCGCGATGACGAGCTCCACGTCCTTGAACGTGCCGGAGGCCTCGAGGTTCGTCAGGAAATCGGCCAGGGCGTTGGCGGAGAACGCCGCGCCCGAGATCCGGAGCTGGCTGTCGCGCTCGGTCGCTGCCGAGAGCCAGAGGTCCCCTGGAATGGTCCCAGCCAGGAGGTCGAGGAAGCGGAGCGCGCGGGTCTGGCTCTTGGTCAGCTCCTCCACCGCGACCAGTCGCTTCTCGAGGTCGTCGCGTTCGGCCTTGTAGCGGATCCCCTCGGCGATGGCGACCTTGAGCTGGGCGAGCCGCGCCGTCATCGCCGTGATGTCCCCCTCGAGCCGCGCCGCCTCGGCGGTCAGCGTCCACCAGTACGCCCCGATCCCACCAACCGAGGCGAGACTCAAGATCCCGAAGAGCACGCCGAGACTGAAGCCGGGTAACGACAGGGACAGCGACTTGCGCTGGCGCAGTGGGGCGAGGTTGACCTTGATCATTGCGGCTTGTCCCCCGGCCGGCGCATGGCGAGGCCGACCGCGACCGCGTAGAGGGGCCCCGCCGCGGCGAGGTCTTCCGCCATGGCCTGACTCACGCGCACGTTCTGAAAGGGATGGACCACCTCGACGGGAATCCCCCAGCTCGAGGACAGGAACTCGTCGAGCCCGGCCAGCCGCGACCCGCCGCCCGACAGCACGATCTTTCCAATCCGCTCCGATTCGGCCGACGAGGCGAAGTAATCGAACGTCCGCTGGACTTCGAGCGACAGCTCGCGCGAGACGGTCTCCAGGGCCGGTACCATGTCGTCCCAGTTGACCGACGGGTCGCGCCCGGTCTTGGCCCCCTCCGCCCGCTCGAAGGGGATGTTCAGCCGCTGGGCGATGGCATGGGTGTAGTTGTGTCCCCCGAACGGGATGTCGCGGGCGAAGATGGAGGCTTGCCCGCGGATCACGTTGGTCTTCATCACCGAGGCCCCGATGTCGATGAGGGCGATCGCATCGGTGCCGAGCTCCGCCGCGTTCACCTCGTACTGGTTCTCCAGTGCGAAGCCGTCGAGGTCGACGATGACCGGATTGAGCCCCGCCTCTTCCGCCACCGCGAAGTACTCGGTGATCTTGGACTTCTTCACGGCGACGAGGAGCACGTCCATGCTGCCCCGAGCTTCCCCCACGACCTGGTAGTCGAGAAAGACCTCGTCGATCGCGAACGGGATGTGATGCTCGGCCTCGAGCTGGATCGCGTCTCCGAGCTCCTTCAGCGAGACCTTGGGGAGCTGAACCTTCTTGACGATCAGCTCGCGCCCGGAGACGGCGATCGTCACGTCGGTCGCCTTGATGCCAGCCCGCGCGACCGCCTCGCGGATCGCTCCGGCGACTCCCGCCGGGTCCTTGATGACTCCCTCGGCGATCATCTCGGGCGGAAGCGGAACGTGGGCACAGGCGCGCAGCGAGAAGTCGCGCTCCGCGCCCTCGAGCTGGACCGCCTTGATCGAACTGCTGCCGATGTCCAGGCCGAAGATGTCGCGGTTCCGGCCGAAGAGGCCCATCACTTAAAGTTCCTCTACTTCAATCTCGGGAGTCAACCTTTGCGCGCCCCGTGGCCGAGCGGATTGCCCAGGCGCTGGGCCGCCCGTGTCAATCTGCGACTTCTCGGAAGGTGCCGGGTTTCGGGAGCCAGGCCATGGGCACGGAGTCCCCTCCCGTCCGGGCGGCGTGACAGTCCCAGGTGAGCGATGCGCCGTCGATAGTCGAGGGCAGTCGGCTGACGTTTCGCGAGACGACGGCGCCCCGCAGGGCTTCTCCACCGGAGAGCGCCGCGGTGTCCTGCGCATAGAGAAATCCACGAGCGCGGGTGCCGCCCGTCCAGACGAGCGCCCCGTTCACGATCAGCCACCCCCTGAACTCGGATGCCCCGGTGGGTGCGGCGTTCCCGAGCACCTTGACCACTGGCCCGCCCGAGGCGGGCTCGCATCCGTGTCCCGGGCCCGGCCCGGCGCACGACAGGGTGGTCCCATCCACCGTGTCGATGAACACCAGACCATGCCCGGGAAGTGGATTGCTGTCGCTGAAGGTCTGATCCCCGGTGAGGTATACGCCACAGCACCTCGCGATCGACCTGATGGTGGCGACGTCGGTATCGGTGAACCCGTGGTCGTCGAGGCGCGACGGGGACGCACCGGTGATCCGGTCTGGTGCCGCGCCACTGTCCACGTCATCGCCGTGCCCGTACACCGTCCCCCCCGCCGTGGCGGTTCCGGTCGTGGATACCCCCGCCTTCGCGCCGCAGCTCGCGTCCGACCGCGAGTCGATGGTGGCGGCGCCGGTGATCACGAGGTCGCTCCCGGTGGTCACCGGGGCGGGTGGGTCGAGCCACCTGAGCCGGTGCAGCGTGAGTGTCAGACGCCGGCGCGACCCGTCGAGCACCGACGGAGTCGGCCGAGGCGCGTAGCCGACGGCCTGGATCGCGCGCTCGGTGGGCACCGGCCCGGCCGCCACCGTCACCTCGAAGCCGCCGACTGGCCCCAGCGGGAAGAACGTTCGCCCGTCGTACGGCGCCGGCGCGACAGTGCCCGGCGATAGATCCGGAACCCGGATGGTCGTGAGCGCCCAGCTCGCGTGCTCCACGCCGGCCGCGGCCAGTGCCCGGGCCTGGGCCGCGCGAAGGTGGTTCGCCGCGATCGTCGGCTCGCTCGTCGACACCACAGCAAACGCCATCACGAGCGTACTCAGGAGGAGCAGAGCGATCGTTGCCGCCGGGAGCGCGAAGCCGTGCTGCCCGCTGGCCCACCTGGGCCAGCGCAGCGGTGAGGCGAGCGACAGGCGCGCCGCGGTGTTCACCGGCGGGCCACGAGGGTGGTCAGCTCCACGACCGAGGCGGCCGGCGCCGCGTGTCGGGCAGAGCCGGGGATGGAGGACGCGACCCGGACGGTGACCAGGCGGAGCGACGGGTCGACCACTCCGCAGTCCGAGGCGGGGGCGTCGCAGGGACGGATGCGAACTTGCCGGACATACTGACTGAACGGATCGGGGAGCCGGGTCGGCGAATCCAGCGCCTCGCTCCCCGCTGGCGTCTCGTCGGTGAACTCCGCAGGGAAACAGGCGCCGGTGGGGACCGGCGCCCTCCCGCTCGAGAAGGACCAGCTGGTGACAGTCGCTCCTGACGTCCCGACGCAGTCCACGGACGGAATGGCCGTCCATTGTGCGGCGCGAACCTGCTCGAGGCGCTGCTCGGCCAGCAACGTCGCGGTCGAGAGCTGATTGCCGGTCTGCACTCCACGGCTCGACAGCGGCAGGACCGTCGCCAGTCCGATCAGACCGATCGTGACGATCACTAAGGACACCAGGACCTCCACCACCGTCATTCCGCTGGTGGCGCGTCGGGCCACCGGCGGAGGCTGCGCGGAGCACCACATGCGGCTAGCGGATGGAGATGCGACCGGAGGTGGCCACGACCACGCGGCGGGTCCGATTGCTGTCGGGATTGCTGACCGTATAGGCTCCTGGTGTGACCGCAGCGCCGAGATAGTTGAACACGACACTCGCGGTGGCCGCGCTCACGCGCACACCCTCGGTCAAGCGGAAGTGCCCGGCGGCATCGGTCGCAACGCCCTTCCACACGGCTCCCGTGGAGCACGGAGTGGCGGTGCCGACCAGCACTTGTACGGTCTGTCCCGCGGGGCGAACGCAGGCTTGCCGGTTCTGATTGATGGCGATCTGCCGAGCGTGACTGACAATGGTCGCGAGCTGCTGGGCGCCTGCCCGCAGCCGAAGGCTCTGCCACGCCCCGAGGAAGTACGGCGCGGCCGACGCAGTCAGGAGCGCCAGCAGCCCGACCACGACCAAGAGCTCGGCAAGGCTCAGACCATGAGGTCCTACCGGAAGGTGTCCAGATACCATTCGAGCAGTCGCTCTCCCCAGAAAAACCCGGCCAGACCCCCGGCAGCAAGGAAAGGGCCAAACGGGACCGGATCTTTGCGACTGCGGGCGCCGGTGACGAGCAGGACGATCGCGACAATTCCCCCGGCCAGGACCGCGATTAATAAGGCCGCGAGTATGACCTTCCAGCCCAGGAAGGCGCCCAGCATTGCGCCGAGCTTCATGTCGCCGCCGCCCATTCCCCCCTTCGAGAGGAAGATGATGACAAAAAACGTCCCCCCACCGACGAAAATTCCTATAAGGCTCTCGAGCCAGCTCACGCGTCCGGTCACGACGTTGGCGAGAAAGCCAGCGGCGATCCCGGGAAGGGTGATGACATCGGGAAGAATCTGGTGCTTCAGGTCGATCGCGGTCAGCACGACCAGCGCCGAGCCGAGGACGAGCGCAACCGGCAGGTCGGCGCCGAGCCCAAAGCGCCAGTAGCTGCCCACGAAGAGGGCGCTGGTTCCGGCCTCCACGAGCGGGTACTGCAGCGGGATACGGCAGCCACACGCGCGGCACCGGCCGCCCAGCAAGACGTACGACACCAGTGGAATGTTGTCCCGGCTCGAGATCGGCGTTAGGCAGGCGGGACACCGCGATCGCGGGCGCCACAGGCTCTCGGCCGCTGGGATCCTGGCGATGCAGACGTTGAGGAAGCTCCCGACGACCAGCCCGACGATGACGACCAGCAGGAGGACCACGGGCGTCATCGCAGGCCGGTGAGCCGCTCGAGCGCCGAGGTCGCGGCCGCGAGCTCCGATCGCTCCCAGTCCCTCGGCTGCGCCACTGCCCGAAGGGCGGTCGTGTAGCTCTGCCAGTACCGAGTCGCGCGCCCTGGATCCCGGTCCGCGAAGAGCTCGCCCCCCAGGCGATCCACCAGGCGGTGATACCATTCCATTGCTCGAGCGGCGACAAGGCCCTGGTCGAAGGCGCGAACGGCCGGCTCGAGATGGCCGGCCTTCATGAGCGTCCACGCCAGCACGAAGTAGTGTCCGGGAACGTGCGGTTGCAGCCTCGTGGCCTCTCGGTAGTGGGCGCTGGCCCGGTCGAAGTCCCCTGCGATCACGTAGATGCGGCCGACCAGCGCGTGCAGGCTGCCCTCGTTCGGCTCGTATCCGAGACCGCGCAGCGCGTGCCGCAACCCCTCCTCGGGATGGCCGGTCTCCGCGCGAAGCAGGCCGTACCCGACGAGCACGCGCGCGTTGTCGGGCGCCAACTCGAGCGCACGCGAGAAGTGCGCCGCGGCCTCCTGCGGCTCGAATCGTCCGAGATGGAGGAGCCCGAGGTTCACCGACGCCAGCAAGGAGTCCGGGTCCGTATCGGCCATTCGATAGTACAGCCGAAAGTCATCCTTCCAGTCCTCGTTGCGCCAGAGCGTCAGCGTCGTCAGCGCCAGGAGCAGGACTGCGAGCGCGGCCACCGGATTGCGGCGAATGGCGTCCGGGCGGATCGGGCCGGGTTCGCCCAGCAGTGGCCGAACCGCCAGCGCGGCGAGCAGGCAGACGCCCACCGAGGGCAGGTAAAGGAATCGGTCGGCGAAGATCGCCGTCGACCCGGGCATGAGGTTCAGCGCGATCGACGGCGCCAGGGTGAGCCAGAACCAGCCACTGAAGAAGCGAACCGCTGGCCGTCGGCGGCCAAGGACGAATGCCGCAGCCAGGAGCCCTGCGAGCCCCACGGCCGCCAGCAGGAAGAGCGGATCGCCCGCCCGCGTCGAGACATGGGACGTTTGCGAGGGGCTCACCGGGTAGGGCAGGATCGTGATCCACGCATACCGGCCGGCGAGCGCGATCATCGTCCGGAGGCGGGGGAGCCACTCGGTCGGGGGACCGGGGCTCTCGTGCAGCAGCACGTCACTGAGCAGGGCGAAGCGCACGACCAAGAACCCGCCGAGCACCCCCAGCATCGGTCCGACTCGCAGCGCGGTCCGAGCGAGTGACGGCCGGCCGGTCGGATCCTCGAAGGCCCAGTCTCGCAGGAGCAGGACCAGAGGGAGCACGACGGCGAGCTCCTTCGAGAGGAGCGCCAGGACGAACGCGAGCAGGGCGCCCGCGTATGCGAGCCGCCCCCCGGATCGCCGCCAGCGATCGTACAGGCCGAACGCCGCGAGAAAGAACAGCGTGGCGACGAGGTCGGTTCGGCCCGCGATGAAGGATACCGACTGGCTGTGAACCGGGTGGAGACTGAACAGCAAGCCAGCGACGAGGCCGGCGAGCCAGTCCCGAAGAAGGGTCGCGCCGACCCACATGACGGACAGGCTCACCGCGAGATGGACGAGGACATTCGTCAGGTGATATCCGAGCGCGTCGAGCCCCCAGAGCTGGTAGTCGACGAGGAACGTCACATTGATGAGCGGGCGGTAGTACATCTTCCAGTCGGCATGCCCGGCCCAGAAGTGGGAGGCCAGGATCTGCGGGAGCGTCTCCCAGCTCCGCACGAAATAGCTTCCGCCGATCAGGAAGTGGTCGTCCCAGACGAACCCGAACGACAAGGTATTGCCGAACGCCAGCGCCGTCGCGAAGGCGATCAGGCCGGCGGCGCCCGCGCGGTGCGTCACTCCGGCCTGCTCGCGGCGCGGAGCCGGCCCCGGGCTCGCGCCAGCGTCGTAACGTCGGCCGGGTGCGGGGCGCGTTGCCCGGCGATCACGCGCTCGGCGTCCTGCAACGCCCGAACCGCGTGCGCGGGCTCGCCGGCGTCAGCCAGCGCCAAGGCCAGGTGAGCGCGAGGGTGAAGCCGTCGCGGATTTCGGCGAATGGCCTCGCGAAAGCTCGCCACCGCCTCGGCATAGTGACCCGCGATCCCGTAGATCACCCCGAGCTGCGCGTGGACCAGATCCCCCTCGGGCGAGAGCGCCCGGGCCCGGAGCCCATACGCGATGGCGCGATCGTGGTCGCCAGCGCGGCTTCGGGCCACCGCCAGCCCGAGCCAGGCCGCCGGAGCATTGGCTCGTAGCGAGAGCGCGCGCCGGAATAGCGCTTCGGCGCGGTCGAGGTGGCCGCGGTGGAGGTGAATGTACCCGAGGTTCACGGCCGCCAGGTACGAGCGCGGCTCGGCGGCTGCCATGCGAGTAAACAAGCTCTCGTCGTCCCGCCAGTCTTCGGCGCGGCTGACCGTCGCGCCCAGCGCGCCGAGAACCAGGGCCGCGACCAAGCCGGCGCCGGCGAGCCGCACCACCGGCGCACGCCCCGGCCGAGTCTTCGCCAGGGCGGCCACGGCCCAGCCCGCGAACCAGGCCACCGCGGCAGAGGGGAGGTAGAGGTATCGCTCGGCGATGCGTGGGGGCTGGCCCGGAACGAGTGGGCTCACGGGGACGAGCGTCAGCAAGAACCAGCCGAGCAGGAACAGCGGGACGGGCGACACGTGACGGGCCACCCAGGCCAGCGCGAGCAGGACCACGAGAACCAGCGCCGTCGCCAGGGTGTGACCGGACGGGATCGAGTCGGGGATTCGATCTGGGATGGCCGGTACCGGCAGGACGGCGAGTTGGAGATAGTCACCCAGTGTGTTCAGCGCGATCACGAGCCGCGCGGCCATCGGTGTCCCGTCGACGCCGCGCGCCACCGGCGCCCCGAGCACCATCCACCTGAGTGCGAGATACGAGCCGGCGAGAACGAGAAAGGGACGCAGCCGGCTGACGGCGGCTGTCCAGCCGTCTCGCGGCTCTGTCACGAGCCGATCCGCGAGCAGCAGGAGCAGCGGCAGGATCACCGCGGTTTCCTTGCTCAGAAGCGCGCCTCCGAACAGCAGCACGCTCGATCGCTGACGACCGCGGAGGTAAAGACAGACGGCATTCACCACCAGCGCGCCGGCCATGAGGTCGGATCGGCCGGCAATGAATGCGACCGGCTCGGAGTGGACCGGGTGCGCGGCGAAGATCATTCCGGAGACCGCGGCGGCGAAAACGCTCCCGAAGAGGATGAGCCCGGCCCAGCTCACCGCGGCAACGGCCAGGAGATGCCAGGCGAGGTTCGCGGCGTGATAGCCGGTGGGGACGAGGCCCCACAGGCGGAACTCGCCGAAGTAGCTGAGGCTCACGAGCGGCCGATAGAAGTCTGTCCGCTCTCCCTCCTGCCAGAAGTCGGAGGTCAGCACATGGATGAGCGACGGCTGCCGCAGGAGGGTGTTGGTCACGACCAGGTGGTGGTCGTCCCAGACAAAATCGAACGAGAGGGTGCTGCTGTATGCCAGGAGCCCGATCAGCAGGGGAAGGGCGAACGACAGGACGGCGAGAGCCCCGGGTGGAGCGGACGGCACGCGCATAAAGCAAAACCGGCGGGGCTCGCTCCCGCCGGTGCCGTGGCCGGTCGCCAGTTTCTACGGCGAGGACACCGACGTGCTGTCGCCGGCGGAGGTGATCGTGAAAGTTCCGTCGGCGGCGCTGCTATAGCTGTAGACTGACCAACCCGCCGGGGCGGCGGGGATCGACTTCATGAAGGGACCGCCACTCACACCGGAGATCGTGGTGGCGGCTGTCAGGTCGGACAGCGCGGCCGGGATGGTGCCGAAGGTCGCCGAGTACATGCTCACGGCGCTGGCGAGGGTGCGGGCGTCGGCCTGCGCCTTGGCGATCCTGGCCCGCGACTGGATGTTGGCGTAGAGGGGGATCGCGATGGCGGCCAGGATGCCGATGATGGCGACCACGATCATCAACTCGATGAGCGTGAAGCCCCGTTGTCCCCCGCCCGCTGCCAGTCGTCTCGTCCGGAACGTTGTCATAGCGCCTCCTTGTTCGTTCTGCATACCCGCCCTCTCCGAGGGTCGAGGATCCGACCGCCCCTCTGCCTAGATCGCTTGGGAGAGGCGAGGTGCAGGCTCGATGCCATCCGGAGACGGCTCCCGACGGAGCGGCCAAAGTGTTGATTCCACGAGAACTGCGGAGGGTCGACGCCGAGGAATACGCGGGCGGCCTAAGGGAGCTGCTCGACAACGAGGGGCAGACCTCAACCAGAAATTGTCAGTCGATCCGGTCTCCTCGCCTGCCCAGTCCGTGCTTCTGGAGCTTGTAGCGGAACTGTCGAAATGTCATCCGCAAGAGGTCGGCTGCCTTGGTCTGAACGCCTCCGGTCCGCTCCAGGGCGAGCCGGAGGTACTGCTGCTCGATCCGGTCGAGGGTCGCCTCGAGATCAAGCCCGTCGTCCGGGAACTCGGGTTCGACGTCTCGAGCCAGGCGCGGCCGGCGAACGCCGTCGGGCAGCGCCTCGACGCCCAGCGTCTCGCTCGAGCCGAGGACGGTGGCGCGCTCGATGACGTTCTCGAGCTCCCGGATGTTGCCGGGCCATGAGTACTGCTCGAGCACGCTCAGAGCGTCCGGCGTCAGGCGTCGCGGCGTGGCCGGGGCCGGGGCGAACTTCTGGAAGAAATGGTCCACCAGCAGCGGAATATCGTCTCGGCGCTCCCGGAGGGGAGGGAGCTGGATCGGGATCACGTTCAGCCGGTAGAAGAGATCCTCCCGCAGGACGTTCTCCTGGACCGCGGTTTCCAGTTCCCGGTTCGACGCGGCGATCAGGCGGATGTCGACTCTGATATCCCGCGCCTCGCCGACGCGGCGGATCTCGCGCTCCTGGATGGCGCGGAGCAGCTTCACCTGGAGCGGCGGGGGCACCTCGGTGATCTCGTCGAGGAACAGGGTGCCCCCGTCCGCCGCTTGGAAGAGCCCCATCTTGTTGGAGACCGCCCCCGTGAACGCGCCCTTCACGTGGCCGAAGAACTCCGACTCGATCAGGGCCTCCGGGATCGCCCCGCAGTTCACCGAGATGAACGGCTTGTCCCGCCGGTTGCTCTGCTGATGGATGGCCTTGGCGATGAGCTCCTTCCCGGTTCCGCTCTCCCCGGTGATCATCACGGTGGAGTGGCTATCGGCGATCTTGCGGACAGTATCGAGCACCTCGGTGAGCTTCGGGCTCTTGCCGATGATCGTCTCGAATCGCTGCTGCGTTTCGAGCTGTCGCCGCAGGAGCTGGTTCTCGTCCCGCAGGCGCTTGCCCTCGAGGGCCTTGGCGACCGTCAGCTTGATCGCGTCGAGCTTGAACGGCTTCGTGATGTAGTCGTAGGCCCCGAGCTTCATCGCCTCGACCGCGGTCTCGGTTGACGCGAACGCGGTCATCACCAGGACCACCGTGCTCGGTGACAAGTCCTTGGCGCCCTTGAGGACCGCCATGCCGTCCGTCTTCGGCATGCGGATGTCCGTGATCAACAGATCGATCTGCTCGTGGCGCAGGAGGTCCAAGGCCGCGTCGCCACCCTCAGCCGCGCCGACGTCGTAGCCCTCCTTCTGGAGCATGATGGCGAGGAACTCGCGCATGCTCTTCTCATCGTCGACGACGAGGATTCGTGCGCTAGGCATGGGCAACCGGCAGGGTGATCGAGACGGTGGTGCCGACGCCGAAGACGCTCCGCACGTCGATCTCGCCGCCGTGCTCTTGGATGATGCGGTGGACGAGGGCGAGCCCGATGCCGCTCCCCTCCGACTTCGTCGAGAAGAACGGTTCGAAGACATGGGGGAGATCCGAATCATGAATGCCCGCACCCGTGTCCGACACCCAGACCTCGATCTGCGTCGGGAGACGCCGGGCCCCGACGTGCAGCTGTCCGCCGTCAGGCATGGCCTCGACCGCGTTGAGGCACAGGTTCCAGAACACCTGCCGGAGCTGCTGGGGATCGGCATCCACCGGCAGCTCCCCCCCGTACGATCGGACGACCTTGACGGTCTCGGGGAGCGGTCGATGCTCGAGGAGCGTGAGCACGTCGTCGAGCGTATCGGTCAGGTTCATCGCCTGGGGATTCAACGGCGCCGGCCGGGCATAGTCGAGCAGGTCGCGGATGATGCGGTCCAGCCGCTCCGATTCGTGCAGGACGATCTGCGCCAGCCGCTCGCGCGTCGCGGCGTCGGTGTCCTTGGCCAGGAACTCGACCGCGCCAGTCATCGACGCGAGCGGATTCCGGATCTCGTGGGCGATGTTGGCGGCCATCCGCCCGACGGCAGCCAGACGGTCGGCCTGTCGCACGCGGGCCTCCATCTCCCGGATCGGGGCGAGGCTCTCGCACGTGACGATGAGGCCGATGGCCCGACCGTCCCCGGACCTGAGCGGGGACACGGTCAGGGATACCGGGATTTCCCGCCCGTCGGCGCGGCGGAGCGGCCGCTCGGCGCGCTCGACGGGCGGATCGGGGGGCCCGGCGGGCGGCGGGTCGGGGAGGGCGCACGCCTCACCGAAGACCGCCGGCCAGGGACGCCCCATCGCCTGGGAGGCCGGAATGCCCGTGATGTCGGCCGCCGCGCGATTGAACGTGGTGATCCGTCCGCTCAGGTCCACCGCGACGAGCCCCGTGCCGACAGACTCGACCAGGAGGTCCTTGAAGGCGAGGAGGTCGCCGAGGTCCTTCCGGTGATGGTCGAGGGCCGACTGGGCTACCCGATACTCCTCGGCGAGGCTGCCCGCGACGATCGCCACCACCAGGAACGTCCCGGCGTTGATGAACATCGTCAGCACGGCCAGTCCGGTCGTCTCAGTGACTGGTTCGGTCGCGTCCAGGATGGTTTGCCCCACCACGATGGCCGTGTAGAGCATGCAGCACGCGCCGGCGACGATCATGGAACCCTGGCGCGAGAGGAGGACGCACGAGGCGATGACGACTAGCACGTACAGGAACGGGAAGATCGATTCGGGGCCGCCGGTGACGAGCACGACCAGCGTGACCGCGGCGACGTCGACGCCGAGCAGTGCCGACGTAACCGCCGTCGGCCGTGAGCCGAGCCGACGACGCGCCAGCACTGCCACCGAGGACACGACGGTGAGGGACAGGGCAGCCGCGAACGCCACCACGCTGATCCGCGGTGGCGCCGATCGTGGCAGCAGGACGCCCAGGGCCAGCAGGACCCCGCTGGCCACGAGACGCCCCCACGCGAACCCGCGCAGGAGCCTCGCCCGGTTCAAGACGTCCACGGGGCGCTACTTGACTAGCGTCACCAGGCGGAAGATCGGCAAGTACATCGCGACCACCAGGCCGCCAATCACCACACCCAGGAACACGATCATCAAGGGCTCCAGCAACGCGGTGAGCGCGCTGACCGCCGTATCCACCTCGTCGTCGTAGAAGTCCGCGATCTTGCCCAGCATCGCGTCGAGGGCGCCCGTCTGCTCGCCCACGCTGATCATCTGGATCACCATGGGCGGGAAGACCGTCGACGTCTTCAGCGGCTCCGTGATCGTCCCGCCCGCGGTCACCGCGGCGCGCGTGGCCAGCACGGCTCGCTCCACGACCTTGTTGCCAGCCGTCCGGGCCGTGATCCGAAGGCCTTCCAGGATGGGCACACCGGAGGAGATAAGGGTCCCGAGCGTTCGGGTGAACCGCGCCACCGCGACCTTTCGGATCAGGGAGCCGAACACCGGGAGCTTGAGGAGCAGGGTGTCAATGACCGACTGGCCGGCCTCCGTCTTGTAGTAGCGGCGCAGCGAGTAGATCCCCGCGGCGATCGCGGCGGCGATGAGCAGAATCCACGTCTGCACGAAATTCGAGAGCCAGAGGACGATCTTCGTCGGCAGCGGCAGCTCGGCACCGAGGCTCGTGAACATGGTGGCGAAGGTCGGGATGACGAAGGTCAGCATGAAGACGACCACCACGGCCGCGACCCCGACGATCGTCAGCGGGTAGATCATCGCCGCCTTGATCTTCCGCTTCAGCGCCGCGGCCTTCTCCAGGTACTGGGAGAGGCGCTGGAGGACGGTGTCGAGGATACCGCCGGATTCGCCGACCTCGATCATGTTGACGAACAGGTCATCGAAGGTCTTGGGATGCTTGGCGAACCCGTCGGCGAGCGTGGAGCCGGACTCCACGTCGCGGGCGACGCGGGTCGCGACTCCGCGGAGGGTCTTCGAGTCGCTCTGCTCGGCGAGGATGCTCAGGCACTGGACCAGCGGGAGGCCGGCATCGATCATCGTCGAGAACTGCCGGGTGAAGATGGCGAGCTCCTTGTCCTTGACCTTGCCGCCGAACTTGATGAGGCGGGTGGTGGCGGTCTTCTCCTTGATGCGGGTGGTGAGCACGCCCCGGGACCGCAGCGCCGCCACCGCCGCGCTCCGGTTGGGGGCCTCGACCTCACCTTGCGCGGATCCGGCCGCGGTCCGTCCCTGGTAGGCGAAGAGCGCCATGGTTCCCCCTCAGCGCCTGGCGAACGGCGAACCGGCTCCACTCGCCGGCGACCCGTGCGCGGCCCCGTCCGCCTGGGCCAGGAGCTGGGCGAGCTCGTCCGGGAGCGTGGATCGGTTCGTCGCGTCGTCCCGAGTGATGAGCCGGCGCCGGACGAGGTCGGCCAGCGACTGGTTCATGGTATGCATCCCGAACTTCTGCCCCGATTGCATCGACGAATAGATCTGGTGGATCTTCTCCTCCCGGATCAGGTTCCGGATCGCCGGCGTGGTCACCATGATCTCGAGCGCCATGACCCGCCCGCCACCAATTTTCGGAATGAGGGTTTGCGAGAGCACGCCCTCGAGCACGAGGGACAGCTGGGCGCGCACCTGGGGCTGCTGAGCGGTCGGGAAGACGTCGATGATGCGGTTCATGGTCTGGGCGCACGAGTTCGTGTGCAGGGTGCCGAAGGTGAGGTGGCCAGTCTCGGCAATGGTGATCGCCGCGCTGATCGTCTCGAGATCGCGCATCTCGCCGAGGAGGACGACGTCCGGGTCCTGCCGGAGGATCGACTTGAGCGCGTTCCGGAACGAGTGGGTGTCACCGAACACCTCGCGCTGGTTGATCAGGCACTTCTTGTGGGCGTGCACGAACTCGATCGGATCCTCGATCGTCATGATGTGCTCGGCCCGCTCGCTGTTGATCTTGTCGATCATCGCCGCCAGCGTCGTGGACTTGCCCGAGCCAGTGGGACCGGTGACCAGGACGAGCCCCTTGGGACGCTCGGCCACCTGCTGGACCACGGGGGGAAGATTCAGCTCCTCGAACGACCGGATCAGGAACGGGATCACCCGGACCGCGGCCGCCACCGCCCCCCGCTGGCGATACACGTTGCACCGGAAGCGGGCAAGCTTCTGGATCCCGAAGGAGAAGTCGAGCTCGTTGTCCTCTTCGAACTTCTGCTTCTGGCCCTCGTTCAGCACGCTGTAGGCCAGGCGCTGAGTGTCCTGGGGAGTCAGGATCTCGAACTCGGTGAGCGGCACCAGCCGCCCGTTGAGCCGTAGCTGGGGTTGAGTCCCGGTGGTGATGTGGAGGTCGGAGGCCCCGCGTTCGACCATCACCTGCAGGAGCACCTGCATGGTCACCGACATCGACGGCCCGCCCGCCCCGCTACCGGCCGCTCAGCACGTGGTCCCGTCGGTGGGGATGCCGCCGGGGCCACCCTCGATGGGTAGTCGGCGCAACGCTGACCGGGGGGAGGAACTCCGGGGACGTCTGGACGAGCTGGAGACGACCAATTGTGCCTCGGGCCGGGCAGCGCTGGGCGGGAGTGGGTTGCCCATCAACTGCTACGCGGGCGAGGGGGGGACCGTACGAAGAGGGGCGAAGCCCTTCTTCGGGCTTCTACGTGCGAGGTGTTCCGTCCCGATCTGGGCCATCCAGTCCACCGCTATCTTACTCCACCCAGCCGCTTCAGCGTGTCCGTGAACGCCTTGAACGCCTCGTCCTGGTAGAGCACGAACAGCACGCGCTGCAGGCTGCTGGTGCCGCCCTTCAAGTGCGTCATCACGGCCGAGACCATCGCCTCGGCGGCCTGTTCTGGGGGGAATCCTCCCACTCCGGTACCGAGCGCCGGGAATGCGATGGACGTGATGCGGTGCTTCTCGGCGAGCTGGAGCGCGAACCTGGTGGCCGCTCCGATCTTGGTGGTGTCCGTCTGCCGGTCCGCACCCATGGCGGCGGCATGAATGACATGGGTCGCCGCAAGGTTCCCGGCGGTCGTCAGCACGGCTTCACCGACCTCGACCGGCCCTTGGCGCATGGCCTCTTCTTCGACGATGACGCCGCCCTTTCGCTTGATCGCGGCCGCAACGCCGGCCCCCATGGCCAGGGTCGTGTTGGCGGCGTTGACGATCGCGTCCACTTCCCAGTCGGTGATATCGCCGCGCTCGACCACGATGCTCGCGGGTCCGATCTTGAGCTTCATGAACGCGCCTCGGGCTCGCGGCGATCGAATGACTTGGTAGCGTCCCAGAGCCGATTAAGCTCGTCCGTCGTCGCAGATGTCGGATCCTGGTTCCGCGCGTTCAGGTCAGTCTCCATACGCGCGAAGCGCCGGCAGAACTTCTGGCTCGCCGCTCGCAGCGCGTCCTCGGCGTCGATGTTGGACAGCCGCGCGACGTTCACCAGGGAGAAGAGGAGGTCTCCGAGTTCCTCGGTAAGCCCTTTCTGGTCGCCGGCCGCCATGGCCGCCTCGGTCTCGGCGATCTCCTCGCGCACCTTCCCCCATGCCGACGAGGCGTTCGGCCAGTCGAAGCCGACTCGGCCGGCTTTGTCCTGCAGCCGGTGAGCCTGCATGAGCGCGGGAAGGCTCCTCGGGACTCCGGCGAGGACTGAGCGGGGAGGACCCGGCGCTCCCGCCTCGGTCCGCTTGAGGCGTTCCCACTGAACGAGGGCGTCGCGCGCATCGCGCACACTCGCCTCACCGAACACGTGTGGATGCCGTCGAACCATCTTGGCGATCAGATGCTCGAGGACATCACCCATTCCGAACTCGTCCGCCTCGGCTCCGAGCCGTGCCTGAAAGGCGACCTGGAACAGCAGGTCACCGAGCTCCTCGCACACGGCCTGGGTGATCTTCGACTCGATCGCGTCCACGACCTCGTAGGCTTCCTCGATCACGCACGACTTCAGAGAGGCAGGAGTCTGTTCTCGATCCCAGGGACAGCCGTCCGGGCCCCGCAGGCGATCGACGATGCGAAGGAGGGATTCGAACAGGGATCCGGGCGAGTCGGTCATCCATATCCTCGAACTGTAAGGGCATTATACTCCGAGCGTTTTGGGTCGTGGTAGGCTCGATCGCGGGCCGATCCCGCCTGCCGCCGGCGCTCAGCTCGAACTTCCGGCGGCGCCTCGCACTGCCTTGCATCTCAGCCTTTCTTGGTCAGCCCGCCCCCGGTTTTTCAGCATCCGGCTAGGGGATGGTGGTCCGGACGATGAGCCGGCCGTCCTCGGTCTCGAGGCTCTGGACGACCCTCGGGACTTGCCAGCGCAGAATCGTGCGGCCCACCTGCCCGAGCATGAGCTTGAGCACCCAGGCTCCGATGGGTTGAGTGCCTAGCGCGAATTCGGTCACCTCGAGCTGCCCATGGCCGCCGGTGGGGCGGATTGGGTCGCGGTCCATCTCGATCTGGCCTCGGACGCGCACCCAGACCAGTTGTTCGGCCCGGTTCTGAGGCAGGTACGGTGTGAGCTGGGCGAACGGCACGCCCTGCATTAGGTGCTTCAGCACGGTCCGCCCCCGTAGCTCGACGACGTTGTGCGGAAGCAGCGCCACAGAGAGAGGTGACAGCGGAAGGCCGGCGGTCTCCTCGAGGTGACTGGACAGGAACGCGTTCAGCTCGCGCTCGGAGAGGACGATCGGGTCGACGCGCGTGGATCGCCGGCTCTGGCGGAGCAGAACTTCATAGAACTTCTGCTGCGCCCGGTAGCCGTCGGCCTTCGTGAATGGGACGGCTCGGACGTTGTCGGGCTCAGCGAGAATGTTCGACGAGAGGAAGATGACCCCGGCTGCTGCGATGCCGACCGCGGTGACGGCGACCCCCACGACGAGGCAGCCGAGGCACCCCAGCCGCATGATTCGAACCCTAGCATCAGCGCTTTTCGCCCGTCAACAAATCGGCCCCGGATCATTCTCGCCGACCTGAAGAGAGATGTGACAGGACCAATTCGTTGGCCGTGACGGTCGAGTTGACTTCATCCCACTCATGATTTATATATACTTCAGACTCAACCTCCGAGAGAAAAGGGAGATTGGCGAGATGGCAAGAGTAATCGGTATCGACCTCGGAACCACAAACTCGGTCGTCGCGGTCGTCGAGGGTGGCGACCCGCTGGTCATCGCGAACCAGGAAGGCAGTCGGCTGACTCCGTCCGTGGTCGGGTTCACAAAAGACGGAGAGATCCTGGTCGGGCAAGTCGCGAAGCGCCAGGCGATCACGAACCCCGAGAACACGATTTTCTCGGTCAAGCGGTTCATGGGACGCCGCTACGACGAGGTCCTGGGAGAGATCAAGCTCGTCCCCTACAAGGTGGTGAAGGCCGACAACGGCGACGCCCGGGTCGAGGTGCGCGGCAAGCCGTATGCGCCCCCAGAGATCTCCGCGATGGTGCTCCGGAAGCTCAAGGAAGCGGCCGAGGCCTATCTGAGCGAGAAAGTGACCCAGGCGGTGATCACGGTACCGGCCTACTTCAACGACAGCCAGCGGCAGGCGACCAAGGACGCCGGTCGCATCGCAGGACTGGATGTCCTCCGGATCATCAACGAGCCCACCGCCGCCGCACTCGCCTACGGGATGGACAAGAAGAAGGAGCAGACCATCGCCGTCTACGACCTCGGCGGTGGGACCTTCGACATCTCCATCCTCGAGATCGGCGACGGGGTGTTCGAGGTCAAGGCGACGAATGGCGACACGCACCTCGGCGGGGACGACTTCGACCAGAAGATCATCGACTGGATCGCCGAGGAGTTCCGTCGGGACAACGGGATCGACCTGAACAAGGATCGGATGGCGCTGCAGCGCTTGAAGGAGGCGGCGGAGAAGGCGAAGTGCGAGCTGTCGACCACGCTGCAGACCGAGATCAACCTTCCGTTCATCACCGCGGACGCCAGCGGTCCCAAGCATCTCGTGCTAACGCTCACGCGGGCCAAGCTCGAACAGCTCGTGGCCGACTTGGTGGAGCGGAGCCTGGGGCCCTGCCGGCAGGCGATGCAGGATGCCGGCGTCACGGCCCGAGACATCGACGAGGTCATCCTCGTTGGCGGCCAGACACGGATGCCGAAGGTCCAGGAAGCCGTCAAGGGACTGTTCGAGCGCGAGCCGCACAAGGGCGTCAATCCCGACGAGGTCGTCGCGATCGGCGCCGCGGTGCAGGGCGCCGTCCTCACCGGTGAGGTTAAGGACCTGCTGCTCCTCGACGTGACGCCGCTGTCGCTCGGCATCGAGACACTGGGCGGAGTGATGACGACCTTGATCGGTCGGAACACAACCATCCCCACGCGAAAGACCGAGACATTCACCACGGCCGCCGACAGCCAGACCTCGGTCGAGGTGCACGTGCTCCAGGGCGAGCGCCCGATGGCTCGAGACAACCGCACCCTCGGGAAGTTCCACCTCGTTGGCATTCCCCCGGCCCCGCGCGGAGTCCCACAGGTCGAGGTGACGTTCGACATCGACGCCAACGGCATCCTGAATGTGTCCGCCAAGGACACCGCGACGGGGAAGCAGCAGAACATCACGATCACGGCGTCGTCCGGTCTCGCGAAGGACGAGATCGACCGGATGATGAAGGAGGCCGAGGCCAACGCGGCCGACGATACGAAGCGCAAGCAGGAGATCGAGATCCGGAACCACACCGACTCGCTCGTGTACACCACCGAGCGAACCCTGTCCGAGCACGGCGGCACGCTCTCCGACGCCGACCGGAAGGCCATCGAGGACGCTCTGACCGAGGCGCGGGACGCGCTGAAGGGGGAGGACCACGAGCGGATGAAGCGGGCCCAGGAGACACTCACCAAGGCGTCGCACAAGCTGGCCGAAGCCATGTACCGGACCGCCCAGACGGCGCCGGGTGCCCCGGCGGCTGATGGCCAGGGCGAGGCCCGCTCGGGCGCCCCGCGCGACGGGGAGGTCGTCGACGCGGAGTTCGAGGATCTCGGCGACAAGAAGTAACGGGTCCAATGAGACGTGACTACTACGCCGTCCTCGGCATCGGGGCCACGGCGAGTGCCGTCGACATCAAGCGCGCCTATCGGCGCCTTGCTCGGCGGTATTCGCCCGACGTCAACTTCTGGGACGCCGAGGCTCGGTCTCTCTTCGAGGAAATCGCCGAGGCGTACCGGGTCCTGAGTGATCCGGAGAGCCGGTCGGTGTACGACCGGTTCGGAGGCACTGTCGTCGACCGCGGCGCCCTAGCGGCCGGCCGCCGGGGCGACGATCTGTATGTGTCGGTGGCGCTCTCGTTCGTAGAGGCGGCACGGGGCACGACACTGGCCCTGGAGCTCAGTCGCTACTCTCCCTGCCTCGGGTGTGGTGGCACGGGCTGCCCGGGATGCGGCCGCCGGGGCATTCACCTCGCCACCGACTCGGTGGCGGTCCGGCTGCCCGGTGGCGTCGACACGGGCTCCGAAGTTCGTGTCGCTCGCGAAGGCCACGCCGGCCCGTTTGGAGGCCCGCGCGGCGATCTCATGGTCGCGACTCGAGTCAGTGACCACCCGTTCTTCATCCGTAAAGGCGACAACCTATACTGCGAAGTGCCGATTTCCGTGGTCGAGGCCATGCTGGGCGGCCGCATCGAGGTCCCGACGCTTCACGGTGACACGACCATCGCGGTTCCACCGGGGACTCAGAGCGGCCAGGTATTCCGGGTGCGCGGTCACGGACTGCCGCGCCGAGGCCGAACGGGGACCGGTGACTTGTATGTCGCGATGCGGGTCCTCATTCCCAATGACCTGGACGTCCGGACCGAGGAGCTCGTGCTCGAGCTCGGGCGACTCCTCCCGTCTAATCCGAGGACCGATCTGCGCCGATACCCGGAGGGAAGCTCGTGACAGACCGCGGGAAGCCTGTCTACACGATCGGCGTCGTCGCCGATCTCTTGAAAGTGCATCCGCAGACCCTGCGGTTTTACGAGAAGAAGGGCCTCATCCAGCCGAGCCGGACCCAGGGGCACACGCGGATGTACTCGGCGCAGGACGTGGATGAGATTGCCCGCGTGCTCCGGCTCACCCGCGACCTTGGCGTGAATCTTGCCGGCGCCGAGATCATCATAAGGATGCGGCGGCGGATGCTCGACATGCAGAAGCAGATCGAGAACCTGCTGGAGTACGTGCGGGACGACGGCGACGGGGCCCCGCGACCGCGACTCGAGAAGCCCTCGCGCGACGCACTGGTTCGCGCCGCGTCGGGCCAGCTGCAGCCCGTCGACCTGTTCTAGTCGGACGGCTTGGAGAGCATGGCGACTCATGGTTGAGCGACGGGATCTGACGCTTCCGGACGTGCTGGCGATCCTCCCCTTGCGGGACACCATCCTGTTCCCGCAGGCAGTCGTACCTCTGTCGGCCGGCCGCGCGCGCTCGGTGCAGCTGATCGAGGACGCCGTCCGGGGCGGGCAGGTGATCGGCGCGGTCGCCCAGCGGGAGCCGGCAGACAACGATCCACGCCTGGAAGGACTCCACCGCGTCGGTACGGTCACTGTGATCCACAAGACGGTGAAGCAGGCCGATGGAACCGTGCGGCTTGTCGTGCAGGGGCTCGGCCGGTTCCGACTCATCGAGCTTGTCCAGGAGCAGCCGTTCCTCCGGGCGCGGGTCGAGCACCTGGAAGACCTCGTCGATCGCTCGACGGACCTGGAGAGTGAAGCGCTCATGCGCAGTGCGGTCGCGCTCTTCCAGAAGATCGTGTCCCTGTCTCCGCTGCTTCCGGATGACGCCGCCGACATGGTGGTTCCCATCCAGCAGCCCGGGGTTCTCGCCGACGTGATCGCCGCCTCGCTCCCGATGCTGTCGACGGGGCTCAAGCAGGAGCTGCTCGATACGGTCGACGCGAAGCTGCGCCTTCAGAGGATCGTGACCGGGCTGTCGAAGGAGGCGGAGGTTCTGGAGCTCGGCTCCAAGATCCAGTCCGAAGTGCAGTCGGAGATGTCGAAGACCCAGCGGGAGTACTACCTTCGCGAGCAGCTCAAGGCGATCCAGAAGGAGCTGGGCGGCGGCGACGAGCGGATCCAGGAGGTCGACGAGCTGCGCGCGAAGGTGATCGCGAGCGGAATGTCGGAAGAGGCGCAGAAGGAAGCGTTCCGCGAGCTCGACCGGCTGGCCAAGATGCCGCCGGCGGCCGCCGAATACACGGTGAGCCGAACGTACCTTGACTGGCTGATCGCGATGCCGTGGCAGGCCGAGACGCCGGACAGCCTCGACATCGTCGCTGCGCGGAGGATCCTGGACGAGGACCACGTGGGCCTCGAGAAGATCAAAGACCGCATCGTCGAGTACCTTGCGGTCAAGAAGATCCGGCCGCAGGGGCGCGTCCCCATCGTCTGCTTCGTCGGGCCCCCGGGGGTCGGCAAGACGTCACTCGGCAAGTCGGTCGCCCGGGCGCTGGGCCGCAAGTTTCACCGGGTCTCGGTCGGCGGCATGCGCGACGAGGCCGAGATCCGGGGACACCGTCGGACCTATATCGGCGCCCTCCCGGGACAGGTCATCCAGGGGCTCCGGCGGGCCGGGACCAAGAACCCGGTGCTTATGCTCGACGAGGTCGACAAGCTGGGAATGGACTTCCGGGGTGATCCAGCGTCGGCCCTGCTCGAGGTGCTCGATCCCGAGCAGAACGCGGCGTTCCGGGACCACTACCTCGACGTCCCGTTCGATCTGAGCCGAGTGTTCTTCATCACCACCGCCAACGTGCTCGACGGGGTCCCGGTACCGCTGCGCGACCGGATGGAGGTCATCCACCTGGCCGGCTACACGGAGGAGGAGAAGCTCGGCATCGCGCATCAGCACCTCATCCCCAAGCAGGCGCGCGAGCACGGGCTCGATCCGGCGGCGGACGTGCTCTTCACCGAGGAGGCGCTTCGGCTCCTCGTCCGTGGGTACACGCGCGAGGCCGGTCTCCGGAACTTCGAGCGCGAGATCGCGACGATCTGCCGGAAGATCGCGCGGCGCCGCGGCGAGGGCGACGCCCAGCCGGTGACTGTCTCGCCGGACGTTGTGTCCTCGTTTCTCGGCGCGCCCCGGTGGGAGTTCGAGGAGCTGCGGGAACGAACCCGCGAGCCGGGGGTGGCCGTCGGACTCGCGTGGACCCCGGTGGGCGGGGATGTGCTGTTCGTGGAGGCTACCCGGATGCGGGGCGGCAAGTCACTCACGGTGACCGGTCAGCTCGGCGACGTGATGAAGGAATCCGTACAGGCGGCGCTCTCCTGGGTGCGCTCCCATGCCGACGACCTCGGAATCCCCCCGGATGCGTGGGAGACATCGGACATCCATGTCCACGTCCCGGCGGGCGCCATCCCCAAGGATGGTCCATCAGCGGGCGTCACCATGACCGTCGCCCTGGTGTCGTTGCTGACCGGCCGCCCCGTGCGAGGTGACTTGGCGATGACCGGGGAGATCAGCCTCTCCGGTCGCGTGCTGCCGGTGGGTGGCATCAAGGAAAAAATGCTTGCGGCGCGGCGCGCCGGCGTGAAAACTGTGATATTGCCGCGGCGCAACGAGAAGAACCTCCTGGAGGACATCCAGCTGCCGGTCCGGGAGAGCATGACGTTTCATCTGGTCGACTCGATTCCGGAGGTCCTCGCCGTTGCGTTCGAGGAAACGCCGTGGCGGCCGATCGTCGAGCTCGCATCGATGGGTCCCCCTCCTGACGCTGCTCACGTCTTGACACGCAATTTCGGCGCCTCGTAGAATTGGGGCGTGCGGTACCGTCCACCGCGTTTGCCAGCCCGCCTTCTCCCAGCCCTCCTGATCCTTTTCGCGTCCGTCCTGGATGCGGTGGCGGAGACGGCTCGCCTCGTGGACGAGGACGGGACGGTCCACTACACGAACGCGCCGAGCGATCCGCGGTATCGCCGGCTGAGCGGGGCGCTCGAGGAGCTCGCCCCGGGCCCAGCGGTCGTGGCTCCCGCGCCTCCAGGTGCGCCGCTCGGCGCACCGGTCTCCCGGTTCACAGCCGAGATCAGTGAAGCGGCGCGACGCCACGGCGTGCCCGAACGCCTCGTCGAAGCCGTGATCCGGGCAGAGTCAGGGTTCAAGCCCACTGCGGTGTCGCGGAAGGGGGCGCGCGGGCTCATGCAGCTCATGCCAGGCACCGCGGCGCTTCTTGGTGTCCGTGACTCCTTCGATCCTCGCGAAAACATCGAGGGCGGCGTTCGGCATCTCAGAGGGCTGATCGATCGGTACGCCAACAATCTGCGGCTGGCGCTCGCCGCGTACAACGCGGGCGAAAACGCCGTCGATCGACACGGCGATGTCCCACCCTACCCCGAGACCCTGCAGTACGTGACGAGGATCTTGCACGAGTACGGCGATGCGACGCTGCCGGTGCCCATCGACGTTCCGCTCTCGGCGTTCTATCGATACGACGACGCCGAGGACACCGTCACCTACACGAACATTCCCCGCAGCCGGTAGCAGGGAGGGGGCTTCGCCCCCTCTTCCCCCCGACATAGGCGAGAATCAGCTGGACCCGGGGCAGGTACGCCGAACAGGTACGGCTTGACTCCGGCCGGCGCCTTCGCTTCGCAGGCCGCTGGAGAAACCCCTTCGGTTGGGCACTCGCGTCGCCTTCGGCTCGAACTGGAGCCGCCTCGTTCGGTCTTCACGCGGCCCCGCGAGGGTCCTCGGCCCGGCGAATCGCTTCGCCCCGAGGCGCCGACACGGGTCACGGCCGGATCCGGCGATCGAGCATCCGGTACTGGATCGCCTCGGCGCAGTGCTCCACTGCGATGTCGTCGTTCGACTCCAGGTCGGCGATGGTCCGGGCGACCTTCAGGATTCGATGAAAGCCGCGCGCCGAGAGGTTGAGCCGCCGCATTGCACGCGCCAGGAGCTGCTGCGCTTCGGCGGGGAGGGCGCAGAACCGCGACACGTGGCCGGGGCTCATCCGGGCGTTCGTCGCAACTCCGGTGCCGGCGAGACGCCCGCTCTGTCGCCGGCGCGCGGCGGCGATGCGCGTGCGGACCGTGACGGACGTCTCCTCGGTCCGCTGGGACGTCAGCTCGTCAAGCGACGGAGCCGGAAGCTCGAGATGCAGATCGATGCGGTCCAGAAGGGGGCGCGAGACCCTGCCGAGGTAGCGGTCGCGCTCGGCAGGGCTGCACAGGCACTGCTTCACGGACCGACATCCGCGCCGGCAGGGATTCGCCGCCGCCACGAGTTGGAAGCGAGCCGGAAAGCTCGCGCTCCCGGCCGCGCGCGAGACGGTGACGCGCCCGTCCTCGAGCGGTTCGCGCAGAGACTCCAGGCTGTGCAGCGCGAACTCCGGCAACTCGTCTAGGAACAGCACGCCGAGATGGGCCAGGCTCACCTCGCCCGGTCTCGGGTAACGGCCCCCGCCGATCAGCGCGGGCGACGACGTGGTGTGATGCGGGGCGCGGAACGGGCGGGACGTGATCAACGCCTGCCCCCCGGGCAGGGCTCCGGCCACGCTCCAGATCGTCGTGGCTTCGATGGATTCCTCGAGAGAGAGGGGTGGCAGAATCGTCGGCAGCCGCCGGGCGAGCATGGTCTTGCCCGTGCCGGGAGGTCCGATCATGAGGAGGTTATGGTCACCGGCCGCCGCGATCTCGAGCGCCCGCCTGGCGTGAGCCTGCCCTCGGACGTCAGCCAGGTCGATGTCGTGTGGGTGGTCGTCCGTCGGCGGTGGCGCTGGCCTGGCCGGCACGAGCCTGTCCTCGCCGTTGATGACCTCGGCGGCCTGTCGCAGTGTCTCCACGGGCAAGGCGCTCACACCGTCGACGGTGGCAGCCTCCGCCGCGTTGACGGACGGGACGAGCAGCGTCCCGATTCGCGCGCGGCGGCACGCCAGCGCGACTGCGAGGGCGCCCCGCACGGAGCGGATGCTGCCGTCGAGGCCCAGCTCGCCGATTACGACGAAGGGTTCGGAGGCGGGCGGACGGAGACAGCCGGTCGCGCCGAGGATGGCGAGCGCGATCGGTAGGTCGAAGGACGCGCCCTCCTTGCGGAGGTCGGCCGGCGCGAGGCTCACGGTGACGCGATCCACTGGGAACTCGAACCCGGCGTTGCGGATGGCGGCGCGCACGCGATCCCGACTCTCGCGCACCGCGGAGTCCGGCAGGCCGACAGTGGTGAAGTTCGGGAGGCCCGACGACACGTCGACCTCGACGGACACCAGAATCACCTCGATGCCGCGGAGCGAGGCCGACAGCACGCGCCAGAGCATGAGGCATTGTGGGGGGGTGGCTCCCGGTCCCGTCAATGCCACCAGACAGATACGGCGCTCCGCGACCGGCGTTCAACCTTCCCCGAGATGCCAGGCCTGGAGCAATCGCCATGACCGTGAGCCACGGTTGCGCCGTCGAGCGGTCGGGGCGCGGGGCTCGGTAGACGCCCGCGCGAGCGCGCCGAGAGCAGCAGTCTGCCGGATCGAGCGATCTGCTCCGAGTCTGCAATGTTGGAGGCCGCGGCCCGATCGGGTTCGAACTCGATAGCCCGGGTCTCGCCTCGTCGCGAGTCCGCTCGAACTCCGCACGCCCATTCAGCTCGAACGGGCAGCTCGCCCGGTTGGCCACCGCTCGAGCGCCGGCTCCGCCGGGCGCACGCTACCGGGGGGAGGTTGGGGAGGGGGACGGAGCCCCCCTGCCATCGACTTGCGGAAGGACGTCGTGGGCCAGGCGCTCGACTTGCTCCGGCTGATACCGGTAGGGGATCAGGATGAGGCGGTGCACACCGGTGGCGGTATGTCGCCGCAGCGCGGCGACGCAGTCGGCGACGCTGCCGTGGATCGCGTGGTCGAGGGTGGACTCGCTCCAGGCCGCGATGTCCCACTCAGTCTGGAGCCACCGGCGCATCGGCTCCTCGGTGTGGGCGCGCGAGCGGCCCACATAGACCGCGAGCTGGTTCGCCGACGTGAGCGAGGCGGGCTCGCGCCCGGCGGCTCGCGCGAAGCCCTGCACCTTCTCCCAGGAGCGGGTAAAGCTCTCCGGCGTGTAAAAGTACGTCAGCCAGCCGTCTCCCTTGGTGGCCGCCCGCTTGAGGACGGCGTCGACGTAGCCGCCGATCAGGATGGGCGGCCGGGGCCGCTGCGCCGGCCGGGGGAGCATGCGGGCGTCTCGCAGGTTCAGCTCGTCGATGCGCGCCGTCACGCGGTCCTCGGTCCAGAGCCGGATCAGGATCTCGAGGTTCCGCTCGAACAGGCGGCCCCGCTGCCTGAACGGGACCCCGACCGCGTCGAACTCGCGCGCGTACCACCCCGCGGCGGCGCCCACCACGAGCCGCCCCTTGGAGATCACGTCGAGGGTGGAGAGCGACTTGGCGACGACGGTGGGGTTGCGCAAGGGCAGAACGAGCACGCCGGTGCCCAGCTTGATGTGGCTCGTCCGCACCGCCAGCGCCGTGAGGGTCCCGATGGCCTCGAGCACCGGGAAGGCCGGCTCGACCCCGAGGATGACGTGATCCCACGCCCAGAGCGACTCGAACCCGAGCTCTTCCGCGCGAACCGCATATCGGATCAGCTCGTCGACGTCCGGCGTCTCGCCCGGCCCGACGAAGTTCCGGATGGCAAGGCCCCAGTCGGGCATCGTCAGCCGAGAAACCGGCGATCGGGATCGATGGCGCGCAGGTCCGCCAGCTCATCGTCCGTCGGAGGCGTCGTGACCTGCACGCGCTCGGGGATCAGCACCTCGAATCCCGTGTGGGCGCCGACCGCGTCTCTCGTAATACCGGGATGCAGCGCCTCGAGCCGCATCTGCTTCGTCTCGGGGTCGAAGCCGAAGACACCTAGCGTCGTGACGACCCGGCTGACGCGCCCGAAGATCAGACCGGCCTTGGCGCGGCTGTCGCCCCCCCCCAGGTAGCCGGGGCTCGTCACGAAGTCCACGGACTCGACGAACCGGCGGCGCTCGTGGACGGTGAGGACCAGGACCTCCTTGCAGAGCGAGATGATGTCGTTCGCGCCGCCGGTGCCCGGAAGCCGGACCCGTGGGTGCCAGTAGTCGGGACCGATTGCGCTCGTGTTCAGGTTCCCGAAGCGGTCGATTTGGGCGCCCCCAATGAAGCCATAGTCCAGGAAGCCACGCTGGGCGAACAGGAACGTGTCCGTGATGCCCGGCAGCATGGTCGCCCGCCGGCCCGCGCGCATCTCGTTCGTCGAGATCGGAAGCCAGCCCGGCCGGATCTGCGGTCCGATGATCCCACCTTCGATCACCATCGTGAGCTGCGGCGCGTGGCGCCGCTGGGCCAGCACCGCCGCCAGCAGCGGCACGCCGACCCCGGCAAACACCGACGTGTCGTCCCGCAGCTCGCGCGAACCCATGACGGCCAGCAGCTCGGGCGGCGTTACGGTCAACCGGTCAGCTCCCGGGCGCGGCTCACCTGCGTGGCCAGCCGCTCCCCGCCGAAGAGGTCGAGGTAGTGGCCGAAGCTCTCGGGCGCGTACACGTACCGGTCGAGGTACTCGACGCCGGCGGCGACACCTCGAGCCTCGATGGCCGACACGTAGGCCGTGAAGTGATCGAAGTCGGCCTCGTACAGTCCGTAGCACTCGTGAGGGAACGACCCGAACGGGACGCGGACGAGCGCGTCCACGGCGAACCCCGGGATCATGGTGCGATCCGGATGGCGGCGCACCTCCTCCTCGGAGATCAGCTCCTCCGTCGTGACCAGCACCGTCGACGCGGCGCGCGCGATGTCCGCGTCCATGTGGGGGTAGCCGTCGATCTGGCAGTTGCCGAAGCGGTCCGCCCGGTGCACATGGAGGAGCGCCACGTCGGGGAACAGCGCCGGGATCAGGGCGAGCGTCTCCCCAGTGTACGGGCACTCGAGGGTCTTGACGCCGCCGACGGCCATGAGATCGGATCCGAGCATCGTCAGGGAGGGCAGGAACGGGATGCCCATCGCGGCCGCCCGGAACCGGAGACCGAGCGCGAGGTGGCTCCACTCCTCCAGCGGGACGCGGCCGGACTCCACGTACTCGCGCATGATCCGAGACACGCCCCAGGGGAGCCCGATCGACATCCAGGCGGTCATGACGCGCGCCACCGCGCCCGCGAGCATCATGAGCTCGCCTTCGGTGCACATCAGGTTGCGGACCAGCGTCAACCCCTGCCGCCGCTGGCGCAGGATCTCACGCACGAGGGCCATGGGCGTCCGCGAGAAGAGACAGCCTCCGCCCGCGACGATGTCGCCGTCTCGCACCAGGCTGGCCGCGTTCTCGATGGACGTGAGCTTCTCGCCCGACGATTTCGGCTTTGCCTCCAGCTTCCGGCGCGCCGCGCGGAAGTCGAAGGCGGCGGCTCTGGCCGCACTCAGGCCAGCACCTCCCACCCGTGCTGATACCGGTCGAGCAGCTCGGCGGTGCGCAGATCGAGGGGATGCTCCCGCTCCGGCACCTCGACCGCCTTCTGCGCGCCGCAGAGCGGCGTCGAGAAGTAGCGCTGGCCGGTGTCGTTCGCCATCGTCACGATCGACCCCAGGTCCGGGTGCCGGCGCGCCAGCTTGATCGCCGCGGCGACGTTGCAGCCGGTGGAGACGCCGCAGAAGATGCCGTCCTCGCTCGCCAGCCGGCGCGCCATCTCGACGCTCTCCTCGGTGGTCGTCGTGATGACGCCGGTCAGGAGCGCGACGTCGAGATTGTCGGGGATGAATCCGTCGCCGATGCCCTCGATCCCGTGCGGGCCCCACTGGCGGCGCGCGAGGAGCGCGCATTCGGCCGGCTCGACCGCGTAGAGCTTCACGCCGCTGTCCTGCTCCCGCAAGTACCGGCCGACCCCGGTCAGGGTCCCGCCGCTCCCCTGGGCAGCGACGAAGGCGCCGAGGCGGCCGCCGCACTGCTCCCAGATCTCGGGCCCGGTCGACTGGTAGTGCGCCTCGATGTTGTCGCCGTTCTCGAACTGCCCCGGCACCCAGTACGTTTCCGGGGCCGTCGCCCGGAGCTCGGTGAGGCGGCGGAGTGCGAGGTCGACGTCGCTCTCTCCGCCCGGCGTGAACACGAGGGTGGCGCCGTAGACGCGCATGATCTTCTTGCGCTCGTCGCTCATGCCCTCGGGCATCACGATCGTGCAGGGATAGCCCTTGACCGCCGACACGAAGGCACACGCGATCCCGGCGTTGCCGGTCGAGCATTCGAGGACGCGCATCCCGGCCCGGAGGTCGCCACGGGCCTCCGCGCGCTCGAACATGTGCAAGTAGATGCGATCCTTGAGGCTGCCGGAGGGGCCGTACCACTCGAGCTTCAGGTACAGGTCGGCCGGCACGCCGGCCGCGACCCGGGCGAGACGAACCATCGGTGTGCAGCCGACCGCGGACGCGATCGAGGCCTGCGCGCGCCGATACTCGTCCCATCGGACCGCCATGAGCGCGGGGATCTTACCACGCCTCCTCCGTGAACGCAGCGGGCAGGTGCCGGATGCCGCCGGGACTGCCATCGGTCCCGAGGGTGACGGAGACGACGTCGAAACGGCACCGCCGCTCTCGAAGCCCCTTCCATTTCAGATAGGCGTGGGCAAGCTGCACGAGCCGGCGCTGCTTGCCCCGGGTGACGGCGGCCGAGGCCGGATCGCCCCAGGCGGCCCGCCGCGCCTTGACCTCTACGAAGACGTACGCGTCGCGATCCCGGCACACTAGGTCGATCTCGCCGAGGGAGAACCTGACGTTCCGCGCGACGATCTCGAGCCCGAGCCCGGCGAGCCACGCCGCCGCCGCGTCCTCCGCAACCCGGCCGAGGTCACGCCGCCGATCCGCCATGCTCGATCTATACCCCCCGAACGCCGCCCGCGGGCAGTGTGACTGGAAGTAGACAGCGCAGGCAGACCTACCAGGCGCGTCCTCCAAGGCTGCCGGGTCGTGCGACTACGGATCCGTCCTCCAGTCCCGGACCTCCCGACCGGGATCCTGGAGCGGCTTGCATCACGCCCATTCCCGCCCCGGCCGGGTCCGAGCCGGAAGGACTCAGGGGGTAAGATTGGGTGGTTGCTTTCCTGGCTGTAGCAACGGAAGGCCCCGATACGGAGGCGACCGATTGAACCACGGCCAGATCGTGAGCTTTCTCTGGGGTGTCGCGGACCTGATCCGCGACACCTTCAAGCGCGGGAAGTACCAGGACGTGATTCTCCCCCTCACGGTCCTGCGGCGTCTCGACTGTGTGCTGGCGCCAACCAAGACGAAGGTGCTCGCGACGCAGGCCAGGTACAAGGGCCAGCTCGACGACCTCGACCCTCAGCTCCGCCGGGCCTCGGGCTTCGCCTTCTACAACACCTCCCGTTACGAATTCGACAAGCTCCTGGCCGAGGCGCCTAACCTCGCCGCCAACCTCCGCAACTACATCGCCGGCTTCAGCCCCAACATGCGTGAGGTGCTCGAAAAGTTCGACTTCGACAACACCATCAGCAAGCTCGCCGAGGCCGGGCTCCTCTTCCAGGTGATGGAGCGCTTCAGGAACGTCGACCTGCATCCGGACAGGGTCGACAACCCTACGATGGGGACGATCTTCGAGGAGCTCATCCGGAAGTTCAACGAAGCGCTGGACGAGAACCCGGGAGAGCACTTCACCCCGCGCGACATCGTCCACCTCATGGTCGATCTCCTCCAGGCGGGCGACGAGGAACGGATCCGCCGGAAGGGCGTCGTGCTCACGGTCTACGATCCCTGCTGCGGATCCGGCGGAATGCTCACGATCGCCAAGGAGCACACGACTGCCGGGATCCGGAGGAATGGCGATCTCGTCCGCCCGCCCTTCAATCCCGCGGCCGAGGTTCACCTGTTCGGCCAGGAGGTCAATCCCGAGACCTGGGCGGTCAGCAAGGCCGACCTCTTCATGAAGTCGACGGACGGACGGGATGCCGAGAACATCGCGTTCGGGAGCACGCTCTCGAACGACCGCCACGCCGGGACCCGGTTCGACTACCTGATCGCCAATCCTCCGTACGGGAAGGACTGGAAGCGCGACGAGGACACGGTGCGCGCAGAGCACGAGCGCGGCGGCGCGGGACGATTCGGCCCGGGGCTGCCCCGCATCAGTGACGGCCAGCTGCTTTTCCTCCTCCACATGCTGGCCCACATGAAGGACCACGCGCAGGGGGGCTCGCGCGTTGCCATCATCATGAACGGCTCCCCGCTCTTTACCGGCGACGCCGGCAGCGGGGAAAGCGAGATCCGGCGCTGGATCCTGGAGAACGACTGGCTGGAGGCGCTGATCGCCCTCCCCGAGCAGCTCTTCTACAACACCGGGATCGCCACCTACGTCTGGGTGCTCACCAACCGCAAGGCGCGGGCGCGCCGCGGCAAGGTTCAGCTCATCGACGCCAGCTCGTTCTGGGTCCCGATGCGGAAGAGCCTCGGCGCCAAACGCCGAGAGATCCCCCTCGACAGGGCCGAGCAGATCGTGTCGCTCCTCCGGCGCTTCGAGGAGGGCGAGCACGTCAAGGTCTTCCCCACGACGCACTTCGGCTTTCGCAAGATCACCGTCGAGCGGCCCCTGCGCCTGGGCTTCCGGGCGATCGCGGAGACCATCGGCTTGCTGTCCGACCAGTCGGCGTTCCGGAATCTGGCTGTCTCCCGGAAGAGAGGCATGGCGAAGGAAAAGGAGGAAGCCGAAGGCCGCGCCCAGCAGGAGGCACTGCTGGCGATGCTGCGCGCGCTCCCCGACACGCTCTACAAGGATCGCGGGGAGTTCGAGAGGGCGCTGGCCGGAGCGGCCCGGAAGGCCTGCCTCAAGCTCCCGGCGCCGATCAAGAAGGCGATCCTCTCCGCTCTCTCCCAGGCGGACCAGACGGCGGCGATCTGCTGTGACAGCGATGATCAACCGGAGCCCGATCCCAACCTCCGCGACACCGAGAACGTGCCGCTCGGAGAGAGCATCGACGCGTTCTTCGAGCGCGAGGTCCGACCCCACGTGCCCGACGCCTGGATCGATACGAGTCGCCGCGACCCGAAGGACGGCGAGGTCGGGCTCGTGGGCTACGAGATCAACTTCAACCGGTACTTCTACCGCTACGTCCCGCCGAGGCCCCTCGAGGAGATCGAGGCGGACATCCGAGCCATCGAAAAAGAGGGTCTTCGGGGATTCGTGTGGGTAAAAAAGTAGGGCTGGGAGTGCGAAAACCCGCTCTGGGAGCGGTTTGCGGCAAGGTTGGACCGAGGCGGAAACGTGGCATGATTGCAACCGACGAGGCATGCCGTCTGGCTGGGCCGGGAGTTCCGCCCGACCCGGGACATTGACTTCCTCGGCGCTGTTCGCGAGGACCACACCACGATCCGGAGGGCGATCCAGGCGATCTGCGCCATGCCCTGCCCCGAGGACGGGCTCGCATTCGACCCGGAGACGATCCAGATCGAGGATATTCGCGACCAGCAGGAGCACGGCGGCGTCCGCGTCCGGCTCCGCGGGCACCTGGGGCAGGCCCAGCTCTCGCTCCAGGCGGACATCGGCTTCGGCGACGTCGTCACACCGGACCGCGAGGTGGCGGACTACCCGACGCTGCTCGACCACCCCGCCCCGCGTATCTGGGTGTATCCCCGCGAGACCTTCGTGGCCGAGAAGTTCGAGGCCACGGTCCGGCTGGGTCCGGCCAACTCCCGAGTCAGGGATCTCTGGGACCTGACCGCGCTCGCGCAGCGATTCCGGTTCGACGGCGAGATTCTCCGCACGGCGATCACGAGACCCTCCGCCGGCGCGGCACGCCACTCACCACAGAGCTTCCCGAGGCGCTTCGCCCGGCCCACTATCAAGACGAGACGCGGTCCAGCGTTGGCGGGCCTTCGTGGAGAACGTCGGCGCCGGCATTGACACCCCGACTCACCTCGATGCCGCGGGCGAGCTGCTCCGCCGGTTCCTGGGCCCCATCGTCGCGAGCCTCGTGGGCAATGAGCCGTTCACTCGCGTCTGGCCCCCAGGCGGGCTATGGCTGGCCGAGGCGTCCCAGATCGGCGGAGGAGCAAGCCATGTCTGAACCGCTCGTCGAGGCTCTGGAGACGCCACCTCGCCGTTTCGTCGGGTACCCAGAGTATCAGAACAGCGTGGAGTGGGTTGGCCGGATCCCCACGCACTGGCAGAGTGCCCGGGTCACTGATCACAGCGAACTCATCAACGGGTTCCCTTTTGATTCGGAGTCCTCTTCCCTCCATGAAGGCGTAGCTCTCGTGCGAATCCGCGATCTCGACTCTGAGGAGACAGAAATCCGGTACGTGGGGCCTGCGGTTGAGGCTGCGATAATCCGAAACGGCGACATCCTGATCGGAATGGACGGTGACTTCAACGTGGCGCGGTGGAAGGGCGGTACGGCGCTCCTGAATCAGCGCGTGTGCTGCCTCCGACCCCGTGACTCCATCGACGGGCAGTTTCTCTACTACTCTCTCTCATTCCCTCTGAAGGTCATCAACGACCTCACCTATTCGACCACGGTGAAACATCTCTCCTCGTACGACGTGAAGAGGATTCGCCTACCGTACCCGCCAGTTGCTGAGCAGCGTGCCATCGCTTCTTTCCTTGACCGCGAGACTGCAAAGATCGATGCGCTGGTGGCGAAGAAGGAGCGGCTGATCGAGCTGCTCCAGGAGAAGCGCACCGCCCTCATCGCCCGTGCCGTCACCAAGGGCCTTTACCTGAACGTCCCCACGAAGGACTCCGGTGTCGAGTGGCTGGGCGAGATCCCGGCGAACTGGGATGTTGAGCCAATTCGATGGGCGGCGCAGATGGAAAGCGGACACACACCAGACAAGAAGATCCGTGAATACTGGGAAGGTGGAGGTGTCCCGTGGGTGTCACTGGCTGACACTGCCCAACTTCGTGTGGTTGACTGCATCGCCGAGACGGCGGTTGAAACTACTGTTGAGGGTATCAGGAACTCGTCGGCACGGATTCTTCCGAAAGGGGCGGTGGTTTTTTCCCGGGATGCGTCGAGCCATTCCACCTCTACAGCATGCGGCAGGCGATCGAGGAGAGGTTCATCCTCGACGTGCTCGAGAACTACACGACGTACAAGGCGTACTGGCGGCTGCTCAAGAAGGTCGAAGGCGACCCGCGTTACGACAGGACGAAGGCCTCGTATCTCCTCAAGTCGTTCGTCGAGCTGCACCCGCACGCGATACAGGAAAAGACCCGCATCATGGTCGAGCACTTCGCCGCCCAGGGGCAGCACGCGATCGGCGGCCGGGCCAAGGCGATGATCGTGACGCGCTCGCGCCGGCACGCGGTGCGCTACAAGCTCGCCCTGGACGGGTACCTGGCCGAGCGTGGCTATCCGTGGAGGACCCTCGTGGCTTTCTCGGGCACGGTGCACGACGGCGGCCAGTCCTACACGGAATCCGGGATGAACTCGACCGGCAGGGACCGGGTGATCGGCGAGCGCCAGACGGCGGACGAGTTCGGAAAGCCCGAGTACCGCTTCCTGGTCGTCGCCAGCAAGTTCCAGACCGGGTTCGACCAGCCGCTGCTCCACACGATGTACGTGGACAAGAAGCTCGGCGGCGTCAACGCGGTCCAGACTCTCTCGCGCCTCAACCGTATGCACTCCGGCAAGGATGGCACCATGGTGCTCGACTTCGCCAACGAGGCCGACGAGATCCGGAAGGCCTTCGAGCCCTACTACGACACGACGCTCCTCTCCGAGGCGACCGACCCGAACCTCCTGTACGAGACCCAGGGGCGGCTGCTTGCCTTCGGTGTGTACACCGAGGCCGACGTGGACGCCTTCGCCCCCGTCTACTTCGACCGCACGGCGACCCAGGACCAGCTCTACGCCGCGCTCGGGCCGGTTCGAGAGCGCTTCGAGCAGCTCTCGTCCGGAGAGCGGCACGACTTCCGGGGGCAGCTCACCGACTACGCGCGGCTCTACGCGTTCCTGGCGCAGGTGCTGCCGTTCGCGGATGCGGACCTGGAGAAGCTGTACGTCTTCGCCCGCCACCTCCGTCGGCTCCTGCCCGCGGATCCCGAGCAGCTCCCGCGGGAAGTGCAGCAGAACATCGACATGGAGTCCTACCGCATCCAGGAGACGAGCCGCGGCAGGATCCAGCTCGACCGGCGGGCTGGCCAGCTCGAGCCCATGCGGAGCAAGGAGCAGCCCGGGCGAACCGAGGAGCAGCTCGAGCCGCTCTCCCAGATCATCGCCGCGCTGAACGAACGCTTCGGCCTCCATCTCGGCCCCGAGCACCGCCTGGCCCTCGAGCGGATCCGCGACGCGCTCGACGCCGACCCGGGCCTCGACGCCAGCGCCCGCGTCAACACCCGCGAGAATGTGCGGCTCACGTTCGACCCGAAGGTCGAGGACAAGATCCAGGAGATCGTGGAGACGAACTTCGAGCTGTACAAGCGGATCACGGACGATCCGGCCTTCGGCCAGGCGCTGAAGAACCTGCTCTTCGACGACTACATCCGGCGCCGCCGGCGCGTGGAGGAGCTGCTGCGACTCCGCGAGTCGAAGACGCTCGAGTTCAAGTCGAGCCTGCGCTGGAACCTGAAGGAGGACAGGCAGGACGACGCGCACGTCACCCACGCCGTGCTCAAGACGATCGCCGCCTTCCTCAACACGGAGGGCGGCGACCTCGTGATCGGCGTGGGGGACGACCGGGGGGTGCTCGGGATCGAGCACGACCGGCTCGACGACGACGACAGGTTCATGCGTCACCTCGTCCAGGTCGTGCGAAATAGGCTCGGCGATCGCGCGGGTACCTGTATCGATCCCACGACGCAGGTCGTCGAGGGCAAGACCGTCTGCCTCGTGAGCTGCCGGCGCAGCCCCGAGCCCGTGCTCCTCAGGTGGAAGGCCACCGAGGAGCACTCGGGCGGGGACTCTTACGTCCGGAGCGGACCAAGGACCGACAGGCTCAGCCCGGACAGCGCGCGAGCGTACATTCGAAGCCGGTTTCCAGGGATCTCGATTTCCGCCCAGGGCTCGAATCGCTGACTCGGCTTCGCCGCTCACCTGTCCGCACGGGGTTGGTGCCAATGGATCAGGATCACGAGGCGATCGCCCGGTTCCGGAAGAAGACGTTCTGAGCCGGTGGAATGCACTGGCCCGCAAGGCGTGACGGCCGACTCGACGTCACGAAGGCTCAGCCCGAAAGGCAACGACGGGGCGATTCTCGATGGGCCGGATCGGCGATGAGTGTCTCAGTTCAGCTCAGAGTGAGACCCTGCGGCGCGGGGCCCGGCCGAGACGTCAGCGGAGGCGGGGGACGACCTCGGTCGCGAACAGGCGCATCGAGCGAAGGACCTGGTCGTGAGGGAGCTGCCCGCCGACGTTCATCCATGCTGACAGGGTCGAATACCCCAGCTCCTCCTGGAGTGCTGTGAGGCGCTCGGCGACCTCCGCCGGCTCTCCGTAGACGACCTGCTCGCGCAGGACGTCGTCGTAGGTCAGCTCAGCCAGCCGCTGCGCGCGGCCCTCCTGGGCCTCGGCCAACGCCGCGCCCGTGCCGTCAGATTTCTGGAGCGCCTGGCTGATGGTGCGGAAGAAGTGCATCGTCGACGCCTCCGGCTCCCGTCGGGCGCGCGCCGACGTGTCGGCGACGTACACGGGGATGCTAAGCGCCACGTCGCCGCGCCCCGCGTGGCCCGCCGCCGCCCATGCCTCGTGGTACGAGCCGAGGAACCGACGCAGCTCGGCGATGGAGCTGGTTCGCACCGCGATGAAGAGCGGGGAGCCCATCCGCCCGACCATGGCATACGTCTCGTGTGTGGTGGCCGCCACGCGCATGGGCGGGTGCGGCTTCTGGTAGGGCTTGGGCGTCACGCACACGTCCCGGAACTGGAAGTAGCGGCCCTCGAAGGAGAACCGGTCCTGTGTCCACGCCCGGCGGAGGATCTCGAGGGTCTCGAAGAAGCGGTCCCGGCTCTCGGTGTAGGGGATGTTGAACCCCTGGTAATGACCGGGGAGGCCGCTCCGGCCCACGCCGAACTCGAGGCGCCCTTTGCTCAAATGGTCGACCGTCGCGACGTCCTCGGCGATCCGGATCGGATGGCTGAGCGGAAGGACCTGGACGGCGATGCCAATCTTGGTGTGCCGCGTGGTGAGCGCGAGAGCGCTCGCCACCACGAGGGGCGACGACAGGACCGACCGCTCCTTCTGGAAGTGCAGCTCCGCCAGCCAGACCGCGTCGAAGCCGAGCTCGTCGGCCGCCTGCATCTGAGCCATCGACTCGTCGAAGGCCTGTGCCTCGCTCATCCCGGGCGGACACTGGAACTCGGTGAACAGCCCGACCTGCATGCGTCCTCCGATCGCTAAACCTGGCTCGCTCGCGCGCGGCGCCAGCGCTCGACAATACCTCGACACGTGGGCAATCCACCGTGTTGGCGGGCGTCGAAGAGAAGGACGTCGCGCTTCGAGCGCCGGCTTTGCCGGCGCAATCCTGCCGTGGGGGAGGTTCGGAAGGGGGGCGAAGGCCCCCTCCGAGTGTCCTACGTATAGCTGAAGCCCATGGTCCGGAGGTGATAGTGGAGGCCGCCGTCCTGCACGATCAGGAACAGGGCGAGATCATCACCGTCGTTATGATGGGAGTGGGAGTCGCCGGGCGGGGTGATCATGACGGCGTGCTGCTGCCAGTCGATGCGCTCCCCCGCGACGATCGAGTGGCACCGGTCCCCCTGGACGACGAGGGTCACGGCGACCGCGTTGTGGCGGTGGGCGCGCTGCGACTCGCCGGGCGTGAGCGAGTTCATGGCGAACGTCAGTGAGGGCAGGCATGTGCGCCGCGACTCTAGCGCGGCGCTCGAGAAGTTGACGGCCTTGCCCGTCGGCACGGTCCCGGCTGGCAGTCGATGGATCAGCTCGAGCTGGCGCCGGATCTCGCCGTCGGGGAAGTGAACCGGCTCGACGACGGCGGCGCCCGGCGCTGGCGGCTCTAGGCGCCCGAAGGCCAGCTCGGGCTCGTTCGTGACGATCCAGAGCACCGCGTGGCCCGCGGTGGCCGAATGCGCCAGAGACAGGCCGCCCGGGAGGGAGAACGCGTCGCCCGGCTCCCAGGCCAGCGTCTCGGATCCCCACGACGTCTCGCCCGCGCCCTCGATCACGTAGTACAGCTCGCCGCCCGCCGTGAACCGGGTCCGCAGCGACTCCCCCGCGCGGATCCGGGCGAAGCGCGCCAGGATGAGCGGCGTGGTGGCCGGGAAGTCGAGGTCGAGCCGGGGGCCCAGGTCAAGCGGGATCAGGCTCGTCGGTGTCGTGTCCGCGAGCGCCCGGTCCCGCTCCGAGGTGAACAGATGGGCCGGGACGTGCGGGTTCTTGATGTTGAAGGCGTCGGCCGATGAGTAGTACCGAGCCCGCTGGCTGTATGGAGTCTCGACTCTCGTCGCCATCTGTGCTCTCCTCGCGTGGGTCGTCTGAGCTCGACCAGTCTCTGGGTTAACTGGGAGGGAGTTTCCCTCCCCGCCGACTTGCAGCTGGTGCGACGCCTCGGCGGTGTGAGGCAAGGCCCGGGTCCTCCGCCTGGGAGCCCCTGGAGTCCGCACCGCTCAGTCCTCATCGTCGATGACGAACAGAGACCCCTGCCGCCAGACACCCGCGAAGGTCCGGCGGTGGATCGGGCACGGGCCGATGCGGTCGAGCATCGCCAGGTGCTCCGGGGTCGCATACCCCTTGTGCCGGCCGAACCCATAGTCCGGGTACCGCGCGTCGAGGTCGCGCATCAAGCGGTCCCGGGTGACCTTCGCCACGATCGAGGCCGCAGCGACCGTCGCCGAGCGGCCGTCCCCGTTGATGAGGTTCCGCTGCGGGCAAGCGAGCCCGTCGAGCGACACGAAATCGGTGATGACCAGGTCCGGCCGGATGGCGAGCCGCGTCAGCGCCTCGAGCATGGCGACCCGGGTCGCCCGCAGAATGTTGATCCGGTCGATCGTCGCGTGGTCGACCATCCCGACGCCGACCGCCAGCGCGCGCTCCTCGATCACCGCGAAGAGCACGTCGCGCTGCTCGGGTGCGAGGCGCTTGCTGTCGTCGAGGCCCCTGATCCGCCGAGCTGGATCGAGGATCACCGCCGCGGCGACGACCGGACCGGCAAGCGGTCCCCGTCCCGCCTCGTCGACGCCGGCGACCCGACCGAGCCCGCTCCGCCAGGCACGCCCCTCGAAGCGATACGGCGCTCCCGCCGTCGGCATCGACCCGCTCCGCTAGTCGCCGCTCCGGGGAACCACCGCCACCCGCCGCTCCTTGAGCCGGGCCGCCTTGCCGGCGAGTCGCCGCAGGTAATAGAGCTTCGAGCGCCGAACCTGTCCGTGGCGGATCACCTGGATCGACTCGATCCGCGGCGAGTGGAGCGGGAACGTACGTTCCACGCCCACGCCATAGGAGATTCGCCGAACCGTGAACGATGCCTTGATGCCTTCGCCGCGTTTCCGGATCACCACGCCCTCGAACGCCTGGATTCGCTCCTTCTCGCCCTCGATCACCTTGACCTGCACGCGGACCGTATCGCCCGGCCCGAAGCCGGTGCGGTCCTTCCTGAGCTGCCCTGCCTCGACTACGCGGATCGCATCCATACCTCGTCTGGCCCCTTTCCCCGCCTGAATTGCTCGATCAGCTCCTGCTCGGTCACCGTGAGTTCCGCCGTCTCGATCAGGTCCGGCCGGCGCCGCCACGTACGCCACAGAGCCTGTGCCCGGCGCCACCGGGCGATCCGGGCATGGTCACCGGACAGGAGCACCTCCGGCACCCGCATCCCACGGAACTCCTCGGGCCGCGTGTACTGCGGGCCCTCGAGCAAGCCGCACGCGAACGAGTCCCCCCGCGAGGCGCCTCCATCGCCGAGGACGCCCGGGATCAACCGGGCGACCGCATCCGCGACGACCAGGGCGGGAAGCTCACCCCCCGTTAGGACGTAGTCGCCGATCGACAGCTCGTCGTCGACCAGTGCCGCGATTCGCTCATCGACGCCCTCGTAGCGCCCGGCCAGCAGGATCAGGTGCGGCACCCGGCTGAGCTCGCCCGCGATGGCCTGCGTAAATCGCCGTCCCCGGGGGTCTAGCAGGACGACGCGCGACCCGTCGCTCCGGAGCGCCTCGACCGCGCCGAACACGGGCTCGGGCTTGAGCAGCATCCCGCCCCCGCCGCCGAACTGGTAGTCGTCGGTGACCCGGTGCTTGCCAGCCGCGTAGTCCCGGAGGCTCACTGCCTGGATCTCGATCAGGCCACGCTCCCGGGCCCGGCCCAGGATTGACTCGGAGACGGGGCCCTCGACCATCCCCGGAAACAGCGTGACGATGTCGATTCGCATGCTCACAGGTCGAGCAACCCCGCCGGGGGGCGAATCACGACGCGCCGGGCAGCGAGGTCCACCGTGCGGACGATCTCGGGAACCGCCGGGATTAGGTATTCCCGGAAACCGTCACGCGCGACCCAGAGATCCTGGGCCCGTGTCTGTTCGATGCCGACGATCGTGCCGGCAGACGTCCCTTCCTCGGTCTCGACCTGGCAGCCCTCGAGCTGCCAGGGGTAGAGGCGCCCGTCGGGTAGCGGGGCGGCCTCCGCCTCGGCGACCGCCAGCAGCCGACCCGCGAGCTGCCGCGCCGCCTCGGGCCCGTCGACCCCGGCCAGTTTCACGATCAGCACGTCGCCGTGGGGACGCGCCCGATCGATGTGCCGCTCTTCCCGGCTGTCGGCGACTGTGTCCCATACGACGCACACCGCCAGCCGGCCGAGCCGCGCCGGATCCTCGGTCAGGTTTCGCACGCGCACCTCGCCGTCGAGCCCGTGCGGGCGCAGGATCTCGCCGATGGCGACGAGGCGCCCGCTCAGCTTGCGTGGGCGATCAGGTGCTTGACGGTGTTCGAGGGCTGCGCGCCCTTCTTGATCCACCCGTCGACCTTCTCCCGGTCGATCTTGATCGTCGGCGGCTCCGTCAGCGGGTCGTAGACACCGACGATCTCGATGAATCGACCGTCGCGCGGTGCCCGCGAGTCCGCCACCACCACGCGGTACGCGGGACGCTTCCTCGCCCCCGTTCGCCTCAGCCTGATATGGACGGCCACCCTGGTATCCTCCCCCTCTTCTTCAGCTTGCCCTCGAGGCCCTTGAGGCCCCGCATCATCCGCCTGAGCTCAGCGTACTGCTTCAGGAGCCGGTTGACGTCCTGCACCGTGGTGCCGCTGCCCCGCGCGATGCGCGAGCGGCGGCTGCCATTGATGATCTGCGGCTCCTGCCGCTCCCCCGGCGTCATCGAGTCGATGATCGCCTCGTACCGCGCCAGCTCGGACTGCTCCTCGCTCAGATCCGCGGGCACTCCGCGGAGCGCCTTACCGAGCGGCAGCATGCCGAGGATCTGGTCGAGCGGCCCCATCCCGCGCACGTGCTTGAGCTGATCGCGGAAATCTTCCAGCGTGAACGTCTCCTGGCGGATCTTCCGGGCCAGCTCCTCGGCCTGCTGCTCGTCGATGGCCGCCTGGGCCTTTTCGACCAGCGACAGAACGTCCCCCATTCCGACGAGTCGTGACGCCAGGCGCTCGGGGTGGAACAGCTCGAGCGCGTCGGTCTTCTCGCCGACGCCGACGAACGCGATGGGACGGCCGGTGACGTGACGCACGGAGAGCGCGGCGCCGCCCCGCGCGTCGCCGTCCATCTTGGTGAGCACCACCGCGTCGAGACCCACCGCAGCGTTGAAGTGCTCGGCGACGAGCACCGCGTCCTGGCCTGTCATCGCGTCCACCACGAGCAGCACATGATGCGGCGTGACCGCGGCCCTGAGCTGGCGCAGCTCGTCGAGCATGACCTCGTCGATGTGGAGGCGACCGGCCGTGTCCAGGATGACCGGGCTCAGACCGCGCTCGGCGCCGGCCCGGGCCGCCTCGGCGGCGATGTCGACCGGTCGCTGTCCGGCCTCCCCGACCACCGGGATGTCGAGCTGCGCCCCCAGCGCACGAAGCTGTTCGATGGCGGCCGGGCGATACACATCGGCGGCCGCCAGCAAGGGATGGTGCCCCTGCCTGACGAAGTACCGCGCCAGCTTCGCGGCGGTCGTCGTCTTCCCGGAGCCATGCAGGCCGATCAGCATGATGATCGTTGGCGGATGCGGCGCCATCGCCAGCCGGTGCCCACTGCCGCCGAGCAGCTCCACCAGCTCGCTGTGAACGACCTTGACCACCTGCTGGCCCGGCGTGAGCGACTTGAGAACGTCCTGGCCGATCGCGCGCTCCTTGACCCGGTCGATGAACGCGCGAACGACCTTGAAGTTGACGTCTGCTTCTAGCAGGACGACCCGGATCTCCCGGAGCGCCTCCTGGATGTTGTCCTCGGTCAGGCGGCCGTGGCCGCCGAGCCGGTCGAAGACGGACTGCAGACGGGCGGAGAGGGAGTCAAGCATACAAAACGAGTATTCTAGACGGGCAGCGGACGGATAACAACCGCTAATCAGCTAAGCTACTTCAGCAGCGCTCCTGATCTCGGAGATGGCGACCTTGGGGTCCGGCGCGCCGAAGATCGCCGAGCCGGCGACTAGTGTCGTCGCGCCTCGGGCAGCCAAGGACCGGGCGAGGGCGGCCGTGACCCCGCCGTCTACCGACACGTCGACCGCGCGGGCGCCAAGCATCGCCCGGACCTGGCTGATCTTCGCCAGCGAGGTCGGAAGGAATGTCTGCCCGCCGAATCCCGGGTTGACCGACATGACCAACACGAGGTCGAGGTCGTCCAGGACATACTCGAGCACTGACGGGTGCGTCGACGGGTTGAGCGCGACCCCCGCGTGCACGTCGTGCTCGCGGATCTGCGCCAGGGTCCGCTGCAGGTGCGGACACGTCTCGGCGTGGATGGTCAGGGCGCTGGCGCCGGCACGCGCGAAGTCGAGGATGTAGCGCTCGGGCTCGACGATCATCAGGTGCACATCGAGCGGGAGTCGGGTCCGCTTGCGCATCGCCTCGACTCCCAGCGGCCCGATCGTGATGTTGGGGACGAACCGCCCGTCCATGACGTCGACGTGGATCTGGTCGGCTCCGCCCGCCTCGACGGCCGCGACGGCGTCGCCCAGCGCCGCGAAATCGGCCGACAGGATCGACGGCGCGATCTTGATCACGGCCTCATTCTACCAGCCGCCGGGGGATGGAGCGCTGACCCGGCCCCCAGCCCAGCACCACGACCCGTTCAGTGAGGACCTGGTCCTGGTCGACGCGAGATGTCACCACCCCTTCCAGGGCCGCCGCGTCGTGGCTGTGCGGGCACGATGGGCCCTTTCCATTTGGGGCCTGGGCGGGCCACGTCCCCCCAGGCGTTGAATGTACCCGCCATATCGCCACGCGACCCCGGGCAAGCTGACAATCGGTGGGGAACTTCGACGATCGTGCGGGCGCGCGGCCTGGCGAGCGGCGCTGGCTCGCCCGGCGCCGGTTGCCCAACGGCCGAAGCGCAGCGCCAGTGCCTCGGGACGCCGGACACGCGATAATGGCTCGCGCTTGTCCCACTCCAGGAGGAGGACATGGTCAAGAAGCTGCTCTTCGTCGGCGCGGGCGCCATCGGAAGCTACCTCGGCGCCTTTCTGTCGCGCGCGGGGCACGACGTCACGCTCGTCGATCCCTGGGCCGAGCAGATCGACACCATCCGCCAGCGGGGGATAGCAGTCACCGGGCCTCACGAGCCCTTCGCGGCGCGGCCGGCGGCGGTGCACCTCCACGCGGCAGCAAGCCTCCCGTGCGATTACGACGCCGCGTTCGTCGCTATGAAGGCGTATGACACGGCGTGGGCGGCTCAGCTCGCGCTCCGGCATCTGGGACCCGAGGGCTTCATCGTTGCCGCCCAGAACTGCTGGCCCGACCCGGTGGCGGCGGCAGTGGTTGGGCCGGCGCGCGCGGTGGGGCTCATCATGTCGAAGATCGGTGTGGCGGTCTGGATGCCCGGCCAGGTGGAACGCGGCGTGGAGAAGGGACAGGGCATGGGGCATGACGTGTTCCGTGTCGGAGAGCAGGACGGGCGGGTCACCCCGCGCGCGACGGAGCTGGCCGCGATGCTCTCGGTGATCGACGGCGCCCAGGTCACAGATAATCTCTGGGGCGAGCGCTGGTCCAAGCTCTGCGCGAACGCGATGAGCAATCCGGTCCAGGCCATGTCCGGCCTCGGCTCGCTCGAGGTTGCCTCCAGCGAGGCCGGACGGGCCCTCATGATTCACCTCGCAGCGGAGTGCGCCCGCATCGGGCTCGCCCTCGGGTTTCGCGTGCCCCGGTTCAACGGCGCGGCGGCCGAGCAGTGGGCGGATGCGCATCGTCGGGCAACCTACGAGGCGCTGGACACGCTGCTCACCCCCGGCGCCTCACACCCGCGCACCTGGTGCTCGTCGATGGCTCAGGACGTGACCAAGGGCCGGCCGACCGAGATCGACCACATGAACGGCCACGTGGCGGCGCAGGGACGTGAGTGCCGTGTGGCCACGCCGGTATCGGCCGCGGTTGTCGACGTCATGCACGAGGTGGAGCGAGGCCTGCGCTCGGCGGCGCCACAGAACCTCGAGCTGACCCTGCGACGGGCCGGCCTGGGCCGCTAGCTTCGCTATAGCGCAGGCTGCTACGAGAGGTGCTTGCCGGTGGTGGCAGGAACGAGCTGGCCGTAGCGCACGCCCTTGACCGCGAGGAGCTGGTTGGCCAGGTCCTTGATGATCCGCGGCGTGCCCCGGAGCGCGATGACCTCGAGGCACGCGTGCTGGTCGAGGTGGACGTGGAGCGCCGCGGTGATCGTCCGGAAGCGGTGGTGCTGGATGTCGGCCAGCTTGTCGGCGAGCGCCCGGGTATCGTGGTCGTACACGAGCGCCAGGACGCCCACGGTCTCCCGATGCTGCTCACCCCATTCCTCCTTGACCAGCTCGGCGCGAAGCAGGTCACGGACGAACTCACTCCGGTTGGCGTATCCCCGCTGGGAGCGAAGATGGTCGAGCGTCGCCATCAGCGTGTCCGGGAGCGAGACCGTGAAGCGCGTCACGCGCTGCCGGGGCATGGTCCCGCATTGTACATCCACAACACCTTTGCCCGGATCTACGCGACGCTCCGGTCACGCCCGACGATCGAGGCAGGATCAGCGATCACGTCTCCCCGGCGGAACTCGGCAGGCTAGCAGACCAGCGACCCGCCCGGCTCACAGTGATCAGGGACCGCGGCGCAGGCGGCACGCCGTGAACCCGTCGGTTCCGTGGCGGTGGGGGAAGCAGCGGAGCATGCCGCCGTCATCAAGCGCCAGCGGGAAGTCCGCCAGGTGTTCGATCCCGAACGCCGGCTGCCTGTCCACGAGCTCGCGTACCACGTCGTCATTCTCTTCGGGCTCGAGCGAGCAGGTCGCATAGACGAGGACGCCGCCGGGCTTCACCATGGACGCGGCCGCGGCCAGGATGTCGCGCTGGCGGCGCCGGGCGTCCGCGATATCCTCGGGCGAGCGGCGCCACTTGACGTCCGGGTTGCGGCGCAGGACGCCGAGGTTCGAGCAGGGTGCGTCGACGAGCACGCGATCGCAGACCGCTCCGAAGCGCGGCGCGAGGGTCTCGACCGCTCCCTCGTGCGGCTCGACGATCGTGAGGCCCAGGCGCGCCGCGGTCTCGTGCACCAGGGCGAGCCGGGGCCCGTCTCGATCGAAGGCGATCACGCGGCCCCGGTTCGCCATGAGCGCGGCGATATGCCCCATCTTGGTGCCGGGCGCCGCGCATACGTCGGCGATGGTCTCGCCGGGTTGTGGGTCGAGCAGGTGCGTGACCAGCATTGACGCTTCGTCCTGAGGGACCAGCTCACCGTCGGCGAAGGCCTTCCAGTGACTCGGCGGGCCTCCATGCTCGACGATCAGCCCCTCCGCTGCCCACCGGGTTGGCTTCGACCCGAGCCCCTCCTCCTCGCGCAAGCGTCGCGCGGCGCCCTCGCGTGAAGTGGAGAGCGGGTTGACCCGGACCGTCAGCGGAGGCCGGTCGTTCATCGCGAGCATGAGTTGCTCGGCCTCCTCGCGCCCGAACCGAGCCACCCAGCGGACGGCGAGCCAGGTCGGAAAGGAGCAACCGACCGCGAGCGCGTCGAGCGGATCGGGGGGGAGCGCCGCGCGGCGCTCGGTCGGGCGGCGCCGGGCGAAGGCGCGCAGGACCGCGTTGACGAACTCGGGCACGCCTGGCCTGGCCCGAGCCTTGGCCAGCGTGACCGCATCGCTCACGGCCGCCCAGGCCGGGATACGGTCGAGGAAGGCGATCTGGTAGACGGTCATCCGCAAGATCGCCAGGACCCGCGGGTCCAGGCGTTCGAGGCGGGTCCGGGAGTGTGGGACCAGCAGCGCGTCGAGCAGGCGGCGCCACCGCAATACGCCCAAGACAATCTCGGTGGCGAGCGCGGCGTCTCGGGGGGAAAGGCCCGCGCGATCGATCTCCGCTTCCAACGCGAGGTCCGCGAAGGCGTCGCGGGTCTCGATCCGCTCGAGGATCCGCGCGGTCGCGCGGCGAGCCGGCGCGACCTGGCTCACCGCTGTGCGAGCCGATCGCCGGCGCCGAGCCTGGCCCCGCGCAGGTACTCGGGCCACGACACGGCCCGCCGGCTTTGGAGCTGCACATCCACCGGTTCCACGGTGCCGTCTCCCGCCGCGACGAGCAAGCCCGACGGGCTCCCGACCAGCGTCCCCGGCGGGGCGGGAGCCCCGTGCGAGGCGCCGATCCTGGCCCGCCAGATCGTCAGCCTTCCGGTCGGCACCAGCGTCGTCGCCCCAGGCCAGGGGTTGCAGCCGTGCACACGGTTGACGAGGACGCGCGCGGGCTCGCTCCAGTCGATCTCGCCGTCGCTTTTCTTGAGGCGTGGCGCGACCGTGGCCGCTTCTGCGAGCTGAGGGGTGGGCACGAGCGCGTCGAGGCGGTCGAGTGTCTCGACGAGAGTGCGGCGTCCGAGGAGCGCCAGGCGCTCACTCAGCTCACCCGCCGTCTCGCCGGGCCCGATCGGGATGGCCGCCTGGAGCAGGATGGCGCCGGTGTCCATCCCCTCGTCCATCTGGAAAGTCGTGATCCCGGTCTCGGTCTCGCCCCTGATCACGGCCCACCCGATCGGCGCGGCGCCGCGATACCTGGGCAAGAGCGAGGCATGCACGTTGATGGAGCCCCGTGCGGGGGCCCGCAAGATATCGCGGGGAAGAATCTGACCATATGCGACGACCACGGCGACGTCGGCCTCCAGCGCGCGAATCGGCTCGAGCCACTCGGGATCGCGGAGGCGCCGAGGCTGTAGGATCGGAAGGCTCGCCTCGGTCGCCCGGGCCTTCACCGGGGACGGCGTCACGTGCTGTCCGCGGCCCGCCGGCCGGTCTGGCTGGGTGACCACGGCCACCACCTGGTGGGATCCGATGAGCGCGTCGAGCGTGGGGACAGCAAACGCCGGTGTGCCGTAGAAGAGCACCTTCACTGCTAGCGCTCACCACCTGCCCGGAAGCCAGCCAATACACGGCTCACCATGCGGCTCGGGGCGCACCAGAGCGACGCTCGATATTCAGCCTCGGCGCCTTCGAGCGGCGATTTCGGGAATCGGGGCTAAGGCTCGCCCCCGGCTCGCCTGGCACAGCCATGCGTCGGCGCAACCCGACCCTAGGGGCAGGTTCGGAAGGGGGGAAAGCCCCTCGAGTACCCTAGCAGGATGCTGAAAACTCGCAGGCTGCTCAAAAAGGCCCAGATGCGTGGCAGTGCGAGGTGAGCCGCAGGCGAGCCGAGCCGACGACTCCCAGAAGAGCGAAGCGGCGAGGGAGCGACGACCGAGGCGTATGGGGTATACGTCGCAGGGAGGAGCGACCGAGCCAACGCCGCAGATGGGCCTTTTTCAGCAGCCTGCTAGAGCGCGAAGGCGCGGTGGGGCGCGTTCTCCGGCAACCCCTCTCGCCTGATCTGGCGCTTGATTCGGTCGCGCAGCATCGGGTCGAGCCGATCGATGAAGAGGATGCCGTCGAGGTGGTCCACCTCGTGCTGGATCACGCGGGCCAGGAGGCCGCGGGCGTCGAGCTGAACGCCGTCGCCGTCCTCAGAGGTGGCCGTCACCCGAACCCATTCGGCGCGCGCGACATCCCCGAAGATCCCTGGGATCGAGAGACAACCCTCCTCGGCGACGACGAGTCCGCCGTGCTCTACGACCTCGGGATTGACCAGCGCACGCGGGCCCCGTCCCTTCTCCTCGTCGACCACCAGCATCCGGAGTGGGATCCCGACCTGCGTGGCGGCGAGGCCGATGCCGACCTCGGCGTACATCGTGTCGATCATGTCCCGCAGCGTTGCGCGAACCTGGGGTGTAACCTCGCGGACTCGCTCCGCCCGCCGGCGCAGGATCGGATCGCCAAACTTCCGGACACGAAGAATCGCCATCAGTCCACCGGATCCATCTCTACGTTTACCATGCGCGCGAAGCTCCGCCGTCCGCCCACCACGCCCGGCTCGAGGGTCGCGGTCACGATCGCGGGGAGATCATGGTCACCCTTGGCCAGGATCGTCCACGCGACCCTGCGCGCGTCCCGTAGGGGCGGATACACCGTGAGCCCCGCTTCACCGAGCCGCGCGGCGAGCGACTGGGCCACGGCGCGCGCATCGCCCTCCGTTCTGCCCCGCACCGTGAGCCGGCACAGCCGCCGGAACGGCGGGTAGCCGAGCTCCGCCCGAAAGCGTACCTCGTGGACGTAGAACTCGGCAAGGTCCTGCTTGGCGACCGCCCGAACGGCGTAGTGGTCCGGAGTCGACGACTGGATAACGACCTGTCCGTCTGGGCTGACCCGCTCGACCGCCGCCCACATGAGTTCGAGGGCGCGCTCTCCGGCCCTGAAATCGGGGGTGCACAGGAGCTGGTCGAGCGCGATGAACCCGACCAACCCGAGGGTGCCGCGCTCGAAGAGACGCAGAGTCCCCCGCGTCCCGACCACGACCTGCGCCTGCGCCGACGCCGCGAGCTGGCGCGCGAGCCTCGCTCCGCGCGCGGCCTCCGGATCGTAGCGCGCGATACGGGCTCGCGGGAAGCGCCGCCGAAGGACCTGCTCCACCCGCTCGGCGCTCCAACCGAACGGCGAGAGCCGGCGTCCGCCACAGGCCGTGCAGGTGTCGGGAGCCGGCTCGTTCCGCGCGCAGATGCGACACGCGATGCGCGCGTAGGCCTTGGAAAAGGCGAAGGCGACGTGGCAGGCGGGGCAACGAACGACGGCTCCGCACTCGTCACAGCCGAGGGCTGACCGGTGCCGGCTGACCAGCACGCAGACGCGACGCCCGTTCGCGAGCGCCGCGTGCACGGCGCGGGCCAGCGTCTGCGTCAGCGGGTTCGACCGTGAGCCCCCGCGCGTGTCGGCGAGAGAGACGGCGGGCCACGCGGCCTGGGGTGTCGGCTCGAGGAGGACGGCGCCGTTCTCGGCGAGCCTCCAGCCCTCGACACTCGGCGTGGCCGAGGTCAGGCACAGCTGGCTGCCCTCGACCACTGCCCGGCGCAGCAGGACGTCGCGCGAGTGAATCCTCGGCGCACCCGGCGGCTTGTGCGCCGTGTCGTGCTCGTCGATGAGGGCGAGCACGGCCGGTTCCGGCACGAACGCGAGCAGCGCCGATCGCGTGCCGACTCCAATCCGGGCTCGCCCCGCGGCCAGGGATGCCCACGCGCGCTGCCGCGCGCCTTCGCCCACCCCGCTGTCGAGCCTGACCGGTTGACCGAGCGGGGCGAGGAGTCCCGCCCACTCGGCGGCTGCGCCGATGTCGGGCGTCACGACGAGGATTCCTCCCCGGTGCCGGGCCAGGCGCTCGTGGAGGTGCCTGACCCTGTCGTGCCCCGTGAAGAGAACTGGCAGCGGGGCAGGGCCGCCCGGCCACTCCGGGGGCACGGGCCCGATCTCGCTGGCGCCGGCCGGCGGCAGCAGGGACGCGCACGTCGAACCGAACGACGAGCAGCTCTCGCTCGCGATCCAGCGGGCGAGAACGAGCTGTGAGCCCGACAGGACAGGTACCGGATCCAGAACGGCCTCAAGGGTCTTTACCCGTTCCGACGCTCCGGCACGCACCGCCACCACCAGCCCCGCACGAGTGGCCGTCGCCAGGGATGCCAGGACCCGCTGTCCGGGCTTGACGGTGACACCCGGCGGCGCCGCATAAAGAAACGACCGGTCGACCGGCACGTCGAACACGACGTCGACGAGCATCAGGTGCAGGCACCCGGGCTCAGGTTTCGGAATCGAGGCTCCGGCTCGATTGACGCGTTACTGGCTCCGAAGGCGGTCGTACTCTCGGCGGGCGAGCTTGAGGTCTTCCCAGGCCATCCGCTTGTACTCCTGGCCGGGGTTTCGGAGGAGAAAGGCAGGATGAAAGGTCGGGATCAGGAGGGCGCCGCCGTAGCTGTGCACGCGGCCCCGCAGCTTGCCGATGGGCTCCCGGGTGCGGAGGATTGCCTGGGTGGCGACGCTCCCGAGCGTCAGGATGACCTTGGGCTGGATCGTCTCGAGCTGCTCCGTGAAGAACGGCGCGCAGGCGTCGATCTCGTCGGATTCCGGGTTCCGGTTGCCGGGCGGCCGGCACTTCACGACGTTCATGATGTAGACGTCCGATTCGCGGTCGAGCTTTACCGACTCCAGCATCTTGGTGAGAAGCTGCCCGGCGCGCCCCACGAACGGCTTGCCCTGCGCGTCCTCGTCCGCCCCCGGCCCCTCGCCGATGGCGACGAACTCCGCCGAGGGATTCCCGGACCCGAACACGATTGTGGTTCGCCCCTCGCACAGCTTGCACCGCCGGCAGCCCTGCAGCCGGGCCTCCTGTCGGCGCAGCCGGTCAGCCTGGCTCAGGAAGTACTCTTCCGAGAGGGCGATCTCGGCCACGCCCATGTCACGGTAGTAGCGGAGCGATTCACCGAGGGCCCCGAGCGTCTCGGCCAGCCCGAGTGCCTCCATGTGGGGTATCAGGAGATCGCCGCGCCGGCGCGCCGGCGAAGGAGGACGACGCGGTCGAAAACCGCGTCCGCGATGTCGGGCTTCGGGCGTCGCGACAGCGACTCCACCCCGCCCCAGCGGTCGATCAGGACCACTTCGTTGTCGTCGGCGTCGAAGCCGACGCCAGTCTGGCTGACATCGTTGGCGACGATAAGGTCGACGTGCTTGGCGTGGAGCTTCGCGCTCGCCCGCTCGGTCACCTCGCCGGTCTCAGCGGCGAAGCCCACCACGAAAGCCTCGGTGCCGCGGGCCGTGACCTCCCGGAGGATGTCGGGGTTCGGCTCGAGCTCGACCATCAAGCGTCCCTGCTTCGAGGGAATCTTCTGGCGAGCGGCCTCCCGGGGGCGGTAGTCGGCGACGGCGGCCGCCTTGATCAGGATCGAAGCCGCCACCACGTGCTGAAGCACCGCCTCCCGCATCTCCTCCGCCGACTCGATGGGCACGAAGGTCGCGCCCGGCGGTGGCGCGAGCGCGGTCGGCCCCGACACGAGGACGACCTCGGCGCCGCGCCGGAGGGCGGCCACCGCGATGCTGTAGCCCATTTTCCCAGACGACCGGTTCGAGATGTAGCGAACCGGGTCGATCGGCTCGCGGGTCGGACCGGCCGTCACCAGGATGCGCTCGCCGCGAAGATCCTTGACCGGAGCCAGCAGCCGCCGCACCTCCTCGAGGATCTGCTCCACCTCGGGCAGGCGTCCCCGGCCGGACTGCCCCGAGGCCAGGGCGCCGGCCTCGGGCTCCAGGACCGTGGCGCCGCGAGCTCGCAGCATCCGGACATTGGCCTGGACCGCCGGGTGCGTCCACATCCCGCCGTCCATCGCCGGTGCAAACAGGACGGGACAGCGAGCGGCGAGCAGGAGGGTCGACAGGAAATCGTCGGCGAGGCCGTGGGCGGCCTTGGCGAGCGCGTGGGCGGTCGTGGGCGCCACCACGACGGCATGGGCTTGCTCGGCCACGGCGACGTGCTCGACGGCCTCCGCGCTCTGCGGGTCGAAGAGCGCCGACAGGACGGGCCGCCCCGACAGGGTCCGGAAGGTGAGGGGCGTCACGAACTGCTGAGCGTTCTCGCTCAAACACACGGTCACGCCGGCGCCGCACCGAGTGAGCTCACGGAGCAGGTACACCGCCTTATAGGCGGCGATCGATCCCGTGACACCGAGGATGATCTCGCGTCCGGCCAGCCCGTCCATCGCCTTATGCCTTGGTCGTCTCGCCGTCCTCCTTGACGCGATACCAGACCTTGCCCTGGGCGACTTCCTCCAGGGCCACGCTGGTTGGTTTCTTGTGCTTGGACTCGGTCTGGGGCTGCGCGCCGCGGTTGAGCTGCCGCGCCCGCTTGGCCGCGAGCACGACCAGCAAGTAGCGGTTTGAGACCTTTTCCAGCGATCGAGTCAGGGATGGAAACGCCATCAGCTTCGCACCTCCAGGTCGGGCATGGCGAGCGACAGCCGGCCGGTCCGGCAGCGCTCCGCCTGGATCACGGTCGCGAGCTGCTCGACCGCGTCCTTCACGTCTCGATTGACGATCAAATAATCGTACTGCCGCCACAGCGAGATCTCCTGGCGCGCGCGCACGAGCCGGCGGGCGATCTCATCGCCGGCATCCGAGGCGCGCTCGCGGAGCCGCTGCTCGAGCTCCGCCATCGACGGCGCGATGATGAAGATCAAGACCGCTTCCGGGTACCGGGCGCGGAGCTGCCGGGCGCCCTGCGTATCAATGTCCAGAAGGATGTCCCGCCCGTCGGCCAGGAAGCGCTCGATCGCACCGGCGTGGGTCCCATAGAGGTTGCCGTGGACCCGCGCCCATTCGGCGAAGCCGCCGGCCTCGCGCAGGTCGTCGAACGCCGACTCCGTGACGAAGTAGAAGTCCGTGCCGTCGACCTCCCCCGCTCGCGGCGCTCGCGTCGTGTACGACACCGAGTAGGACAGATCCGGTAAGAACCGAAGGACCTCCCGACACAGGGTGGTCTTCCCGGCCCCGGATGGGGCGGAGACGACCACGAGCATTCCCCGGCGCGTGATCATTCCAGGTTCTGGACCTGCTCGCGCATCTTCTCGAGGATCGCCTTGGCCCCGAGGGCCGACTGCGACAGATCGAGATCGTCCGCCTTCGACGCGATGGTGTTGACCTCGCGGTTCAGCTCCTGGATCAGGAAGTCGAGCGGGCGCCCCACGGGCCCTCCCTCCTTGAGGCGGAGGGCGAGCTGACCGAGGTGGGCCGAGAGGCGCGTCAGCTCTTCCTCGATGTCAGTCCGCTCCGCGTAGGCGGCGACCTCCGTGAGCACGCGAGCCTCGTCGATCGAATGCGACCCGAGGAGTGTCGTCAATCGCTCGCGGAACCGGTCCTGCCGGCGTGCGAGGGCCGCTGGCGCCCTCGCCGTCATCCGGTCGACCTCCGACATCAACGCCTCGTGCAGGTCCCTGAGCGCGGCGCCCAGCGTCTCACCCTCCGCCTCGCGCCGCTCGATCAGGTCGCCCAGCGCCCGCGTCAGCGCCCCCTCGATGAGCGACCAAGCGGCTACCTCATCGAGCGGGTCCGGCTCCTCCAGCCGAAGGACTCCTGGCTGGTCGAGCACCCACTCGAGCGGGGACGCCATCGGGAGCTCGAGCTCGTCGGCCAGGCGGCGGCGCGCATCCAGGTATGCTCCGGCGAGGGGCGTGTCAAGCGATACCCGCTGCGTGGGCTCGCCCGGCAGCGGCGTCACGCTCACACTCGCGTCGACCCGTCCCCGGTGGACCATCGCCTGGATCGCGCGACGGGCGCCGGGCTCCAGCATCGACAGCGCGCGGGGAAGCTTGAGCGCAACGTCCAGATGGCGATGGTTGACCGACCGTACCTCGACCGAGACCGCAACGCGCTCCGTCGACACCTGGGCTCGCCCGAACCCGGTCATGCTCCGGATCATCTGGGCCCTGCCATTGCCGCATGATAGGCGGAAATTTGCAAGAATGTCAAAGCGTTGCGCGTTGACAGCGAGCGGGGCTCCCCGGTAGAGTCGGCACGGTGAAGCATGTCCTCGTCACTCTGATCGTCGTCCCGCTGGCGGCCGCCGGAATCCTGGCCCTCCTGAACTGGGTCTTCCGGCGCCGCGGCACGAGTTTCTCGGTCGTGGCGTCCGTCCTCTCCCAGTGGCTCGTGATGGCGGTGATCTGGACGTTCCTCGGCCAGCTGCTTCAAACGTATGGCCCCGTCGAGGAGACGTCGCGCGCTGTCTCCACCCGGTCACCTCTGGCCTTCGGACTCTTCGCCGTGGTCCTGGGGACGTGGCAGTACCGGCTCGCCCGAGCCCGTGAGCCGGCCCAGGCGGCGCGCGTGTTCCTGTGGAGCCAGATCGCCTGGTTCGTCCTCATGCTGGTCGATCGTGGCATGTTGCGCTGAGGCGGACGACCGCGGGCTCGCCGTCGGGCGACTCGTAGACCGAGCGCTGGGCGTCCAGCAGGCCCGCGCTCGCCTCCGACAGGTCCGTGCCCACGCGCGCGCGCCGGCGGATTCGCTCGCGGAGAGTCGCGTCGGGCGCGTCGCACCACCGGACCTCGACTTCCACCCCCAGCTCGCGGGCCAGATCGCGCGCGGCGTCCCGCTCCGAGCGCCGTCCGAAGACGCCATCGAGGATGATGGACCACCCCGCGGCGAGCAGGCTGCGCGCGATTTCGAGGCAGCGGGCGTACGTCCGCGTGGTCATCTCCGGAGTGTAGAGCCCGTCGCCGAGGCCCGCCGCGCTCCGGTAGTGCCACGGCACCTCGGCGACCTGCCGCCGGACCGCGTCTGTCCGTACCACGATCCCCGCGTCCTGTGCACCCGCTCCTCGCGACAGCTCCCGCGCGATCGTCGTCTTCCCGCTGCCGATCAGACCCGTCATCACGACGAGGCGGGGGGCGGGCCGCGGCGCGGCGTATCCAGCCGCGAGCGAAAAGTAGTCGTGTGAGTCTCTCCATCGCGCGGGCCCCTGCATCCCAAGAACCTTGCCCCGGACCCACGCCCGGTAGGCGCGGTAGAAGTCGAGCAAGGGCACTGCCGCGTAGTCACCGCTGGCGTCGAAGTAGGCGTTGAGGAAGTCCGCGGCCAGGTCTGACCGGCCGAGGTGATCCAGGTCCATGGCCAGGAAGGCGATCTCGGCCGCGGTGTCGCTGTACCGAAAGCGATGGTTAAACTCGATGCAGTCGAAAACGCGGATGGGTTCCGTGCAGCAGACGTGCTGGGCCTGGAGGTCACCGTGGCAGTCTCGGATCCGACCTTCCCGCACTCGGGCCGTGAACCGCCGGGACTCCCCGCTCAGGACGCGCGCCACCCAGCCGCGCATGTCACGGTGGAGCCCGGGCTGGAGGACCTCGGCCGGGAAGCTCCGGGTCTGCGTGAAGTTCTCCCGCCAGTTCCGCTCGATGACCCGGCGAGAGCCGAACTGGCTGATGCTCCGGCTGGTGGCCGCCGAGGCGTGGAAGTCCGCGATCGTCCGCCCCACGCGCTCCATCAGCCCGGCGTCGGCGCAACCCTTCGCGACGAGGTGGTCGAGCATCCGGTTCGCGGGGAGCCGCCGCATCCGCACGGCGACCTCCACGACCCGCCCGCCGCGGCGGAGCTCGTCCACACCGAGGTAGGTGTCCGTCGCGAGCCGCCGGTTCAGCCGCACTTCCTCCTCGCAAAAGTGCCGCCGCCGCGCCAGGGTCCGGAAATCCAGGAAGCCGAGGTTGACGGGCTTCTTGACCTTGTGGACGTACCGGCGCCCGAGAAAGACCCACGAGATGTGGGTCTCGATGAGCCGGGTACCCGGGAACACCCCCCGCAGGCGCGCCGGAAGCGTGCCGCCCCGCGTCCTCCGGCCAGCGCGCATCATTCAGCCGACAAGTATGCCTCGGGTACTTCCGTGCCGCCATGTACCAATTGCTCTACCCTGACGCCAGGAATCGTGGGGCAAGGGCCGCGTTCGCCTTGGTCTCGTAACGCCTCCGGGTGGAGGTCGGCTGGCGTGCGGTTTACGAGCGGCTGCCCGGCTTGACGGGAGCCGAGCCCGTCTGGCAGAGCGGACATTCTCCGGGCCCGAAGGTCGGGACGGTGAGCGTGGCGAGCGCGGTGCGCTTGACCGGGAACTCGGCGTGGCCGCCACTCCGGTCGATCAGCGACGCCACGCCGACGACCCCGCCGCCGGCCTCGGTCACCACCTGCATGACTTCCCGGGTCGATCCGCCCGTGGTGACGACGTCCTCGACGACGAGGCACCGCTCGCCACGCGCGATGCCGAATCCCCGGCGGAGGCGCATGGCGCCTGCCTCGCGCTCGGTGAAGAGAGCGCGCGCGCCGAGAGCGCGGGCCACCTCGTGGGCGACGAGAATCCCGCCAATCGCGGGGGCGATGACCACCTGGACCGCGTCGCCCGCGAAGGGCAGGGCCAGGGCGGCGCCGAGCGCCGCAGCGTGCTCTGGATGCTGGAGGACAAGGGCCGACTGCAGGTACGTGTCGGAGTGGAGACCGGAGGTAAGCAGGAAGTGGCCGCGCAGAAGAGCCCCGGTCTTCTCGTACAGCGCGAGAGTTTCTGTCTGCGTCATGTCTGTCCTGTGCGGACGTTCTTCAGCGCTCCGCATCATGGCAAGCCCGCCGCTGGCGTGCACGGTCAGCATGGCCGCGCCCAGGCGGGTGGCCTCGCGCACGGCCCCCGTGACCGTGTTGGGGATGTCGTGGAGCTTGAGGTCCAGGAACACGGCACAGCCCCGCTTGCGGGCGTGCTCCACCGCCGCCGGCCCCGCAGCGGTGAAGAGCTGCGCGCCGATCTTGCATCCGGAGACGAGCCCGTCAGCGCGTCGAGGAGCCGGTCGGCGTCCGCGAGCGCATCGACGTCGAGGGCGACCAGGAGCCGGGGATCAGGGGCCAGCGTGATATTCCTGGAGCGTCCGCACGCCCCCCTCGCTCTTGAGCATCGCCTCGATGCCGGCGATGGCCGCCTGTGCGCCATCGGGGGTCGTATAGTACGGAACGTTCTGCAACACCGCCGTTCGCCGGATCAGCGAGGAATCGGCGCGGGCCCGCCCGTCCTCCGGGGTGTTGACGACCAGCGTGATCTCGCCGCGCTTCATCAGGTCCAGGACGTTGGGGCGGTATCCCGCCCCGACCTTGTGGATCACCTCGACCGGGACGCCGTAGAGCCCGATGACCTTGGCGGTGCCGCCCGTGGCCACGAGGGTGAAGCCGAGATCGGTGAGCTGCCGGGCCAGCATCGCGATCAGCCGCTTGTCCCGGTTCCGGACGGAGAGGAACACCTTGCCGCTCGTCGGCAGGGGCGAGCCCGCGGCGATCTGGGCCTTGGCGTAGGCCTTGGGGAAGTCGACGTCGATCCCCATGACTTCTCCGGTCGACTTCATCTCGGGGCCGAGCACCACGTCGACGCTCGGGAACTTCACGAACGGGAACACGGCCTCCTTCACCGACACGTGGGCCGGCGTTCGCTCCGCGGTGAAGCCCAGCTCGGCGAGTCGCTGCCCGAGGAGGACTCGGGCGGCCAGCTTGGCCAGCGGCACGCCGATCGCCTTCGAGACGAAGGGCACCGTACGCGAGGCGCGCGGGTTCACCTCGAGGACGACGATCTGATCGTCCTTGATCCCGAACTGGACGTTGATCAGCCCGACCACGCCGAGCGCCTGCGCTAACGCCCGGGTCTGCCGGGTCAGCTCCTGGATCTGGTCGTCGGCGAGCGAGTAAGGCGGCAGGGCGCACGCAGAGTCTCCAGAGTGGATCCCCGCTTTCTCGATGTGCTCCATCACCCCGCCGATCACGACGGCGGCGCCGTCGGCGATCGCGTCGACGTCGACCTCGAGCGCGTCCTGCAGGAACTTGTCGACCAGGACCGGATGCTCAGGGGAGACCCTCGCCGCCTCGACCATGTAGGTCCGGAGATCCTCGGCGTCGTAGACGATCTGCATGGCTCGTCCACCCAGGACGTACGACGGCCGGACCAGGACGGGATAGCCGATCGTGTCGGCGATGCGCTCCGCCTCCGCGGCGGACCGGGCGGTGGCGCCCTGAGCCTGAGCGAGCCCGATCTCCCCGAGGAGCGCCGCGAACCGCTGGCGGTCCTCGGCGCGGTCGATGGCGTCGGGCGAGGTCCCGAGCACCCGGACGCCGGCCCGGACCAGGGGCACGGCGAGCTTCAGGGGCGTCTGGCCGCCGAACTGCAGGACGACGCCGAGGGGCTGCTCGCGCTCGATAATGTTCAGGACCTCCTCGAGGGTCAGGGGCTCGAAGTAGAGCCGGTCCGACGTGTCATAATCCGTGGACACGGTCTCCGGGTTGCAGTTCACCATGATCGCCTCCACGCCCTGCTCCCGGAGCGCGAGCGCGGCGTGGACGCAGCAGTAGTCGAACTCGATCCCCTGGCCGATCCGATTCGGCCCCGACCCGAGGATGACCACCTTGGGGCGCAGCGTCGGCGGCGCCTCGTCCTCCTCCTCGTACGTCGAGTAGAGGTACGGGGTGTGCGCCACGAACTCGGCGGCGCAGGTGTCGATCATCTTGAAGGTGGCCCGGATACCGTGGCCGAGGCGCTGTTGGCGGATGGCCAGCTCGTCGCGGCCCGTCAGCTCCGCGATCCGCCGGTCGGCGAAGCCGAGCTGCTTGGCGCGACGGAGCACGCCGGGATCCTCGAGCGCCCGCGCGCCGATGACGGGCTCGTACTCGACGATCTCGCGGATCTGCTCGAGGAACCACGGGTCGATCCGGGTGAGGTCGCAGATCTCTTCCGTCTCGAGGCCTTGCCGGTACGCCTCGGCGATGGCGTAGAGGCGGTCCGCGCCCGGGGTCTCGAGCCGGTCGCGGAGCGCCCCGGATTCCATCGGGGGCGTGCTCAGCGAGGACCGGTCCTGCTCGAGGGAGCGCACGGCCTTCTGGAGCGCCTCCTTGAAGGTCCGGCCGATCGCCATCACCTCGCCGACCGACTTCATCTGCGTGGTCAGGGTCTGGTCCGCTTCCGGGAACTTCTCGAAAGCCCAGCGGGGGATTTTGACGACGCAGTAGTCGAGGGTCGGCTCGAACGAGGCTGGCGTCTCGCGGGTGATGTCGTTCCGCAGCTCGTCGAGCGTGTACCCGACCGCCAGCTTGGCTGCGATCTTTGCGATGGGGAAGCCGGTGGCCTTGGAGGCGAGCGCCGACGACCGCGACACGCGCGGGTTCATCTCGATCACCACTAGCTGGCCGTCAGCGGGGTTGACCGCGAACTGGATGTTGGCGCCGCCGGTTTCGACGCCGATCTCGCGGATGATCGCGACCGCGGCGTCCCGCATGACCTGGTACTCCTTGTCGGTCAGCGTCTGCGCGGGCGCTACCGTGATGGAGTCGCCGGTGTGTACGCCCATCGGGTCGACGTTCTCGATCGAGCAGATGATCACGACGTTGTCGCGCAGATCGCGCATCACCTCGAGCTCGAACTCCTTCCAGCCGATCACCGACTCCTCGATGAGCACCGAGCCGAGGGGCGACTGGTAGAGGCCGCGTTCCACGGCTGCCGCCAGCTCGTCGGGCGTGCGCGCGACCGAGCCGCCCGAGCCACCCAGCGTGAACGACGGCCGGATGATGGCCGGGTAGCCGACGGTCCGGGCGATCTCCACGGCCTCGGCGGCCGACCGCGCGTAGCCCGACCGCGGCAGGGCGAGCCCGATCCGCTGCATGGCGGCCTTGAAGAGCTCGCGGTCCTCGGCCTTCTTGATGGCCGGCAGCTTGGCTCCGATCAGCTCGACCCCGAGCCGGGCCAGCGTCCCGTCCTCGGCGAGCGCGACGGCTAGGTTGAGCCCCGTCTGCCCGCCGACCGTGGGCAGGAGCGCCTGCGGACGCTCCCGCTCGATGATCCGGGCCACGACCTCGGCGGTGAGCGGTTCGACGTAGGTGCGGGCCGCCAGCTCCGGGTCCGTCATGATCGTGGCGGGGTTCGAGTTGACGAGAATGACCTCGAAGCCTTCCTCGGTGAGCGCCTTGCACGCCTGGGTTCCCGAGTAATCGAACTCGCAGGCCTGCCCGATGACGATTGGCCCCGAGCCGATGATCAGGACCCGCGTGAGGTCCCTGCGTCTGGGCACTCAGTCCTCGATGCTGCCGTAGATGATCGACGTCTCCGGCGCCGCCTCGTCACGCCGGAACAGGACGGTATCCAGGCGGCCGGCCTCGACCGGCACGGCCTCGCCGTTGCCCCAGAGCTTTTCGCCGAGCACGCTCATCCGTTTGTCCACGCGCTCCCGGATCGCCCGCGCGTCCAGCGGGCGCTCGTCGCGGGTGGTGAACGATGCCCACTCGGGCTTCTGACCGACTTCCTCGGTCTTGCGATAGGAGACGAGATACTTCGGCATGGCGTGACTCAGACCCCCTTCCCGCTCATCAGCTCCGTGAAGCGCACGAACAGATGGCTCGCATCGTGTGGGCCCGGGGAGGCTTCGGGATGGTACTGGACCGAAAACGCGCACAGATCGCGATGCCGGATGCCTTCGCAGGTGCCGTCGTTGAGGTTCACGTGGGTCGTTTCCCAACCGTGTGCGTCGAGCGAGGCCGGCGCGACGGCGAACCCGTGGTTCTGCACCGTGATCTCGACCCGGCCCGTGTCGAGGTTCCGCACCGGATGGTTGCCGCCGTGATGGCCGAACGGGAGCTTGTAGGTGGTGCCACCGGCGGCCAGGCCCAGGATCTGGTGGCCGAGACAGATCCCGAAGATCGGGATCTTGCCAAGGAGCCGCTTGACCGCGTCCACGAGGTAGGGCACGGCTTCCGGGTCGCCTGGCCCATTGGCGAGGAAGACACCGTCCGGCTCGAGCGCGAGCACGTCTTCCGCCGGCGTCCCGGCCGGCACCGCGGTGATCTGGCAGCCGACCGACGCGAGCTGCCGCAGGATGCTCAGCTTGATCCCGGAGTCGTAGGCGATGACTCGAAACCGCGGCGGACTGGCCGCCGCGTACCCCCGGGACAGCTCCCACGTGCCTTCGGTCCACTCGAAGCGTGTATCCACCGTCACCTCCCGCACGAGGTCCCGGCCGACAAGCGGCGGCAGGTCGCGCGCGCGCCCGACGAGCCGTCGCTCGTCGAGGTCCCGAGTCGAGATCAAGCCCTCCTGCGCGCCGTGGTCGCGGAGGTGCCGGGTCAAGGCCCGCGTGTCGATGCTCTGGATGCCCACGATGCCGTGGCGGGTCAGGTACTCGTCGAGCGTCAGCTGGCTGCGCCAGCTCGAGGCGATGCGGCTCGCTTCCTTGACGGCGAACCCGCCCACCCAGGGCCGCCGCGATTCGGCGTCCTCGGTGTTCAGCCCGTAGTTGCCGATCAGCGGGTATGTCATCAGGACGATCTGACCTCGATAGGACGGATCGGTGAGGATCTCCTGGTATCCCGTCATGGCGGTATTGAAGACGACCTCGCCGCTGGCCTCGCCGTCCGCGCCGAGCGACTCCCCGCGAAACACCCGTCCGTCCCGGAGGGCCAGGAGTGCGGGTGTTGTCATGCGGCCCGCCAGACGATCCGGCCGCCGACGAGGGTCAGCGCCGCGGCGCCCCGGGCCCGAAGGCCGGTGAACGGTGTGTTCCGGCTGCGCGAGAGGAAGGACCGGGGATCAATCGTGACCTCGCGCTCCGGGTCGACGATCGTGACGTCCGCGGGCGACCCGGGCGCCAGGGTGCCCCCGGGCAAGTTCAGGAGCCGGGCCGGGGCGTGGCTCATGCGAGCGATCAACGTGGACAGGTCGATGCGCCCGGTCCGGACCAGTCGGTCATGGAGCAGGACGAGCGCGGTCTCGAGGCCGACCACGCCGAAGGCGGCCCGGTCGTACTCGCCTTCCTTCTCGGACAGCGCGTGCGGCGCGTGATCGGTGGCCACACAGTCGATGGTGCCGTCAGATAGCGCTTCGATCAAGGCCTCGCAGTCGGCCTGGGTCCGGAGCGGCGGGTTCATCTTCGCGTTGGTGTCGTAGCCCCGTACCGCCTCCTCGGTGAGGAGCAGATGGTGGGGGGTCACCTCCGCCGTGACGCGGACGCCCCGGGCCTTGGCGTCCCGCACCAAGCGAACGGCGCCGGCGGTCGAGATGTGCGCCACGTGCAGGTGCGCGCCGGTCAGCTCGGCCAGCAGGATGTCGCGCGCCACCATGGCCTCCTCGGCGGCGGCCGGCGCGCCGGTGAGCCCCAGCTCCACGGAGACGACGCCCTCGTTCATGGAGGCGCCGCGGGTGAGGTTCGCGTCCTCGGCGTGGCTGATCACGGGGAGACCGAACGGCAGCGTGTACTCCATGGCTCGCCGGAGAAGCTCGGCGTTCATGACCGGCCGGCCGTCGTCCGAGAAGGCAACGCAGCCCGCCTCGGCCAGCTCCGCGTGCTCGGCCAGCTCCTTGCCGGCGAGGCCGCGCGTCACGGCGCCGATCGGGTAGACGCGGATGACGCCCACGGCGCGGGCCTTGGCCAGGATGTAGTCCGTGACCGCCCGGGTGTCGTTCACGGGATCGGTGTTGGCCATGCAGCAGACGGTGGTGAAGCCGCCCGCGGCCGCGGCGCGCGTCCCGCTCTCGATCGTTTCCTTGTATTCGTACCCGGGCTCGCGGAGGTGGACATGGATGTCGATCAGGCCGGGGGCGACGATCTTCCCGGTCGCCTCGATGACCTCGGCGCCCTCCGCCCGCCGCGCCAGCTCCCGTCCGACCCGCGCGATGGCACCCTCCTGGATCAGCACGTCCTGCACCGCGTCGGTTCCGGTGGCGGGATCGATCACGCGGCCGTTCGAGATCAGGATGGTCACGCGGCCTCCTGGGCGGTCCGGGCCCCGATGAGCAGGAACAGCACGGCCATGCGCACGGCGACGCCGTTTCCGGTCTGCTCGAGGATGACCGAGTACGGGCCGTCTGCCACCTCCGGCGTCAGCTCGATACCGCGGTTCACCGGCCCCGGGTGCATGATCAGGACGTCGGGGCGCGCGTTCGCGTCGAGCCGGTCGAGCGACAGCCCCCAGTAGCGAGCGTACTCGCGAAGCGTCGGGATCAGGCCGGCGCTCATCCGCTCTTGCTGGAGCCTGAGCATCATGATCACGTCGACGTCGCGGATGGCGTCGTCGAGCCGGTGGGCCACCTTGACGCCCAGCTCCTGGACTTGCGGCGGGATGAGCGTCGGTGGTCCGGCGACCGTCACGGTCATGCCGAGCTTCCGCATCGCGTAGATGTTGGAGCGCGCGACCCGGCTGTGGGCAACGTCGCCGACGATCGCCACCTGCAGCCCGTCCAGGTGCCCTTTCCTCTGCCGGATCGTCAGCAGGTCGAGGAGGGCTTGGGTCGGATGCTCGTGCGCCCCGTCGCCCGCGTTCACGACGCCACACCCGAGCGTCCGCGCCAGCAGCTCGGCAGCGCCGGAAGAGGGGTGGCGCACGACGACGACGTCCGGGCTCATGGCCTCGATGTTGCGCGCGGTGTCGAGCAGCGTCTCCCCCTTGCCGGCGCTCGAGGTGGACGCCGAGAAGTTGATGACATCGGCGGACAGCCACTTTCCCGCGATCTCGAATGACGTGCGGGTCCGGGTCGAGGCCTCGTAGAAGAGGTTGACGACCGTCTTCCCGCGCAGGGTGGGCACTTTCTTGATCTCTCGGCCACTGATCTCCCGGAGCGAGGTGGCGGTGTCGAGGATCAGCGTGATCTCGGCTGCGTCCAGCTCCCGCGTCGTCAGCAGGTCCTTGCGCTTCCAGGCCATCTACGCCTCCCCCGGCTCCTCGATGAGCACGCAGTCCTCGCCGTCGTACTCCTTGAGACGGACCGCCACGTTCTCCCGCCGCGACGTCGGCAGGTTCTTGCCGACGTAGTCGGGGCGGATCGGCAGCTCGCGGTGCCCACGGTCGATCAGGATCGCCAGCTGGATGACCTTGGGCCGCCCGAGGCCGAACAGCGCGTCGAGCGCCGCCCGGATCGACCGGCCGGTGAAGAGGACGTCGTCGACCAGGATGATGCTCCGGTCGGTGACCGGGAACGGGATGTCGGTGCCGCGGACGACCGGCATGCCGTCCTTCAGGCTGAGGTCGTCCCGGTACATGGTGATGTCGAGCGTGCCCACGGGGATCGTCGCGCGCTCGATGGCCCGCACTCGCTCGGCGAGGCGATCGGCGAGCGCGACCCCGCGGGTCCGAAGGCCCACGAAGGCCAGGCCTTCCGCGCCGCCGTTGCGCTCGACGATCTCGTGGCTGATGCGCGTCAGCGCCCGGTCGAGCCCGGCTTCGTCGAGGACCTGGGCCTTGATCACGCGCGGGCCCCCCGTTGGCGACGCGATCGCGGCGGTCGGCGGCCAAAAAAAATGCCCCTTGCGGGGCTCGAGGTGCGGCAACTGGCCGAGCGGCGTATGGGCATCCCTTCTCCTTGGAGCCTCTCAGGGCCCGCTTAAAGGAGCGACCGAAGCCACTCGTCACTCTACATGGGAGATCGAAGTCGTGTCAACCTACGGGAATCGAGACGGCGTTTCCTGCGCGGGCTTCGCCCGCGCAGACCCTACTTCGGCGGCGCGATGCCGTAGGCCTTGATCTTGCGGTAGAGGTGGCTGCGCTCGATCCCGAGCTTCTCGGCGGTGCGAGTCATGTTCCAGTCCATCGCGCGGAGCTCGCTCAGGATATAGGCGCGCTCGAAGACTTCGCGGGCCTCCTTGAGGGTTCGCTCGTGGGTGCTGTCGCTCCCCGGCGCGGCGTCCTTGGGCCGGAGCGGCACCGGCAGGTCGTCCGGGCCGATGACGGTCCCGGGCGCCATGATCACCAGGCGCTCGACCATGTTACGAAGCTCGCGCACATTCCCCGGCCAGTCGTATTGCAGGAAGTACGCGAGGGCCTCGACCGAGACCGTCTTCGCGCGCTTGCCGTTCTCAGCCCCGAACCGCGCGATGAAGTGGGAGATCAGGAGCGGGATGTCCTCCTTGCGGTCGCGGAGCGGCGGCACCTCGATGGGGATGACGTTCAGACGGTAGAACAAGTCCTCGCGGAACCGCCCCTGGCCGATGAGCTCGGCGAGGTCGCGGTTCGAGGCCGCGATCACGCGGACGTCGACCTTGATCGTCTCGATGCCGCCCACCCGCTCGAACGCCTGCTCCTCGAGGGCGCGAAGGACCTTGGCCTGGGTCTTGAGGCTCATGTCGGCGACCTCGTCGAGGAACAGGGTGCCGCCGTTGGCGGCCTCGAACTTCCCCTTGCGCCGCGCCACGGCGCCGGTGAACGCGCCCTTCTCGTGGCCGAACAGCTCGGACTCGATGAGCTCCTCTGGGATGGCCGCACAGTTGACCTCGACGAACGACTGGGCCGCGCGCATGGAGAGCTGGTGAATACCGCGGGCGACGAGCTGCTTGCCGCTCCCATTCTCGCCGTGGATCAGGACCCGGCCGCTGGTGGGGGCGGCGGTAGCGATCTGCTGGCGAAGCGCGTGCACGGCCGCGCTCTGGCCGACGATGTCCCACTGGAGGTCGAGGCGCTCGCGAAGCTGGGCGTTCTCGCGCTCGAGGCGAGCGTGCTCGAGGGCGCGCGTGGTCACGACCAGGATCTTCTCGAGGGAGAGCGGCTTCTCGATGAAGTCGTAGGCGCCGAGCTTGGTGGCCCGGACGGCCGTCTCGATGGTGCCGTGGCCCGAGATCATCACCACGATGGTCTCCGGGCGCGCGCGCTTGATCTGGGCGAGCGTCTCGAGACCGTCCATATCGGCCATCCAGATGTCCAGGAAGATCAGGTCGGGCAGCTCCTCTCCCACGCGGGTGAGGGCGGCGCTGCCGCTGCCGACCGCGGTGACCCGGTAGCCCTCGTCCTCGAGCACGCCCCGGAGCGAGCTCCGGATCGCTGGCTCGTCGTCGACGATGAGGATGTGCTCGCCCGCTACCACCCTAGTGTCCCGAGTCAGAAATGAGCCGACAAAGCGCCGGGCGGGGTGGGGGCTCTCCCCGCGGGACACGCTGTGTCGCGGAGCGTCGCCGCGCTCAAATAGGGCCACGAGATCGATGGTGGTCGGCTTCGGCGATCCGCAGAAGCCACGGTCCCGCGGGGAGAGCCCCCACCCCACCCGGCGCGGTGAGTCAACGGACTTTCGACTCGGGACACTAGGTGGCCACCACGGCGGGGACGCTCGCGGCCGGAAGCTCGATCACGAAGCGTGAGCCTCGCGGATGGTTGTCCTCGAACCAGATGCGGCCGGCGTGGTCCGACACGATCTGGTGCACGATCGAGAGCCCGAGTCCGGTCCCGGTGGGCTTCGTCGAGAAGTACGGCTGGAAGAGGTTGTCGCGGTTCTCGGCCCCGATTCCCGGGCCGTCGTCGGTGACCGTGAGCCGGATGCGCCCGCCCTCGGGCGCGGGCGCGAGCTGGACCTCCACGCTCCCGCCGTCGTGCACGGCGTCGACGGCGTTGTCGACGAGGTTGAGGATCGCTCGCTTGATCTGGTCCGGATCGACCAAGAGCGGAGGCAGATCCTCGTCGTAGCGCGCCTGGAGCGCGATCCCCGGGTTCGACTCGTGATAGAGGGCTAGGACGCCCTCGATGAGGCCCCGCACGTCGGTCGGCCTCGGCGCCAGGGCCGGCATCCGGGCGAAGCGCGAGAACTCGTCGACGAGGCGCTTCAGGCCATCCACCTCCTGGATGATCGTGCTCGTGCACTCCTCGACGAGTCGGGTCTCCTCACTCCCGCGCCCCACGAGTCGGCGCCGGAGCCGCTGGGCCGAGAGCTGGATCGGGGTGAGGGGATTCTTGATCTCGTGCGCAATGCGCTGGGCGACCTCGCGCCACGCGGCGAGGCGCTGGGCCCGGAGCAGCTCGGTCAGATCCTCCAGGACCAGGACGACCCCCGCGTCCTCGCCGTCCGGCCCCTGCAGCGGCGTGGCCGACGCCAGAAGCGTGGTGGTGACGCCGTCTCGGCGGAAGCGGAGCTCGCGCTCGGTCGTGCCCACTTGCCCGCGGCTCGCCCGCTGCGCCAGGGCCACGATGTCGGCGAAATCACGGCTGGCGAAGACCGACTGGATCGATCGCCCGGGGCGCGGGACGGTGGCCAAGCTCAGCATACTCACCGCCGCGCGGTTCATGGTCGTCAGCCGGCCGGCGATGTCGAACGACACGACGCCGGTGGCGACGGCCTCGAGGACGGTCTCGGTGTAGCGTCGCCGGGCCTCCAGCTCGGCATGCTTGGCCTGGAGGTCGAGGTAGGCGGCCTCGAGGCGGGTCTTCGATTGCGCGAGATCCTCGGTCATGCGATTGAAGGAGTCGACGAGCATCCCGATCTCGTCATCCGCCCGCGCCTCGACGCGATAGGCGAGGTTGCCCGCGGCGACCTCGCGCGTTCCCGCGACGAGCTGTTCGATCGGCACGGTGATGCCGCGCGCGAGGTACAGACCGAGCCACGTGAAGGAGAACACAATGATCAGGGTCATCAAGAGGAACATGAGGATGTAGATGCCCTTGATCGGGTTCTTCAGGAGCTTGAGCTGCTTGTACTCCGTGAACGCCCGCGAGATGTCGCGAACCTTCGCCTCGAGCCGCTGGGAGACCTGGATGGTCACCACGACCGCCCCGAGCGTCTGGCGATCCACGTCCGATCGGATGCTGGCCACGGCCTGAATCAGGTCGCCCTCCGCGACCTCGTGAACGGTCGTGACCTCGTGGCCCGCGAGCCCCTGGCGCACGTACTGGTCGGGGACCTCGCGGGCGGGCAGTCCCCGCAGGGCGGGATCGGTCGCGTGGGCGAGCGGCCGGCCGCGCCGGTCGAAGACCGTGACTGCGCTGAAGCCGAGCTGGCGCTGGCGATCCACCAGCATGCCCCGGAGGGCGTCCGGGCGTCCGGGATCGAGGAGGCCCTGATGGGTGATCACCCGCGCTAGATGCTGGCCGTGCCGGAGCGCGGTGGCCTCCAGGTTCTGGTAATACGTCTGGGCGACCGCCAGCGCTTGGTCGAGAGGCCGTTCGACCTGTGGCTTGAACCACCCCTCGATCGACGTATTGATGAAGTTCGAGGCGATGATGAAGATCAGGATCGCGGGGGTCAGGGCCAGTGAGAGGAAAGCCAGGACGAGCTTCGCCTTGAACCGGGAGCCGATGACGTTCTGCCGCCGCTCGAAGGAGAGCTTGACCAGGTTCCGGAACAGCAGCACGAGGAGCAAGAGCAGGACGATGAGGTTGAGATTGAACAGCGCGAACACCAGGATGCTCGAGCCGACCGGGATGTCCGGCGTCCGGATACCGAACTCGAACGCGGTCGCCACGACGAGGAGGACGAGAAAGCCGCCGATGACGAGAAGGTTGCGCTTGCGCCGGTTCTGTTCGCTCAGGAGGGGCATGTCACTGGGTGCGAGTGACCGTCAGCAGTGAGGAGCTGACCCAGTCGGTTTCCTCGGACTCGCCGTAGATCCTGGTCAGGAAGGTGTTCTCGCCGTTGAGTGCGGTCTCGGCCCGCACCCGGACGTAGAAGAGCGCCTGCGGGTCGAGCTGGGATACCGGGGTGAGCTTGACGCCGCGCAGCTCCGACAGGACCCGCTGGGCGTCCCGTAAGTCGCGGGTGGAGTAGGGATCTCGCGTCTCACCCGAGACCGAGACGACCTTGAACGCCTTGGTCAGGACGTCGTACTGTAGCTGCCGCTCGATCGTTCGCGCCAGGAGGAGCCGGTCGGGCCAGAGGCGGCGCACGTGCCACAGCTCGACGCTGAACCGCACCTTCGCGGGCACGCCGCCCTGGAGGCTCTCGGTGAATGTCTGCGGGACCGTGCCGATGACGACCATCTGGACGGTGACGTCAAAGTCGTTGAGATAGACCCAGAGATCAGTGACGCGAAGCTCCCCGGCCGCGGGAGCCGCCACCAGGACGAGCGCAAGGGATGCCCCGAGGACGGCGCCACCACCCATGTCGGCAGGGGATTATATCGCGGCCGAGCGCCCCGCCGGTCCCCGATCCCCCCGGTACCGGCCTGGCCGTCACCGGCGCGCTGCAATCAGCCCACGTCAGAGCGCCGCAAAGCTACGCGCGTGGACGACATCGGAGTCAGCCGCGTCATGCCCGTTCACTGCGGTGCGGTCCCCGGCCGGATGCGCGTGCTCGATCGCCGTCACGAGGTCGAGGTTCAGGGCGTGGCCGGCGTTGCGCGCGATCACATGGCCGATCATCGGGCGCCCCAGCAGTGCCAGGTCGCCGATCAGATCGAGCACCTTGTGCCGGACGAACTCGTCCGAGAACCGGAGCCCGTTGAGGACGGTTCGCTTGCCGACGACGACCGCGTTGGCCAGCGAGCCTCCCCGGGCGAGTCCGCGCCGGCGCAGCTCACCCACGTCCTGCAGGAACCCGTACGTCCGGGCCGGGGCGATGTCCTTGACGAACAGGTCCGTGCTCGGGGTGCACGAGAAGACCTGAGTGCCGACGGCAGGATGGTTGCTCTCGAGCGTGTAGCTGATCCGGAACGCATCGCTCGGGATGACCTGGAGCCAGCGGCCGTCCGTCCCGACGCGGACCACGCGCTGAATCAGAAGTGGCCGCCTCCGCTCGGCCAGGGCGATCTCGCCCGCGGACTGGAGCACTTCCACGAACGGGGCCGCGCTGCCATCCACCGCCGGAATCTCGGGGCCGTCGACGGTGATTTCGAGGTTGTCGACGCCCAGGCCCGCCGCGGCCGCGATGAGGTGCTCGACCGTCTGCACCCGGCAACCGGCGTCGCCGAGCGTCGTGGCATAGTGCGAGTCCAGGACATTACCCGACCGAGCGTGAATGCGGGCCGAACGGCCCTTGACCAGGAAGACGATACCGGAGCTCGCAGGAGCGGGCGCCACGTGGATTCGAGCTGGGAGCCCCGAGTGGAGACCGACACCCTCCAGAACGACCTCGCTCGCTATCGTGCGCTGAAGACTAGTCACCGGGCCAGCGCCTGTGAGCAAGAATCATTCCGATCCATCAATTCGACTCCAATGAGGCGGGGATCCAGGCGGATTCGCCGGGCCCCCGGGGACTGTCTCGATAGAGTGTCCAGTCGATGACACGGATATGAGACATGCGAGTCTCATTTTTGAGACAGACTCGTCGCTCGTGCAAAACTCCCATCCCAGCTACCTACCGAGGTCTCCGTAGAGATACTGGAGAATCGCCACGACCGTCAGCCCCGCCGTCTCCGTTCTCAGCACCCGCGATCCCAGGCCGGCGATCATCGCCCGGCTCGCCATCGCCAGGTCGACCTCTTCCCGGGCGAGGCCGCCTTCGGGGCCGATGACCAGCGTGATTCGCGCGCCCGGCTGACGCGGCCGCTCGAGTGCGGACACCAACCCCGTCGGGGACAGCTCCCAGAGGCAGATCCGCAAGTCGATCCCCGGGTCGGCGGCGAGGAAATCCCCGATGGACCGGGCCGGCTCGACGACGGGAACGACGGCACGCCCCGACTGTTTGGCTGCCTCCCGGGCGACGCGCTGCCAGCGCGTCGCCCGCGTCCTCCAGCCCGCCGGGTCGAGACGGATGACCGTGCGCCGAGTGATCAGCGGGGCGATACGCGAGACTCCCAGCTCGGTTGCGCCCCGGATGATCGTATCCATCTTGTCGCTCTTCGGGATTCCCTGCGCAAGGGTGATCGCCAGCGGCGATTCGGCACTCCGTTGACGCCGGCCGACGATCGCGCCGGCCGCCTGGTGTGGGCTCACGCGGTCGAGTCGGACTGAGTACTCCAGCCCGTGGCCATCGACTGCCGCGACCACGTCGCCCGGACCCAGGCGGAGCACCCGCGCGATGTGGCGAGCCTCTTCGGGCTCGAACGTGAGACGGTCGCCATCGACCGACTCGCGTGTGACGTAGAACCGACGAAGGCTCACGAGCGCGTGAGCGCGAGGCTCACCCACCCGTCGATCTCCTCGTGGCGCTCGGTGCGGAAGCCGCAGGGCTCGAGGCGCCGGGCGACGTCGAGGACGTCGCGGCTTGGTATTCCCCCGAGGACGAGCGCACCGTTCGGCTCGACGATCTGCTGGTATCGATCCGCGAGGCGCGCGTGCGCCGACGGCAGCAAGTTCGCCAGGACGAGCGGGAACGTGGCCCCGGGCCCGGGTGCCGGCGCCGCGTCCGCGCAGTGGCCAGCGCGCAACGGCGGCCGCCGCTCCTCGCGCCGGTCGTCTTCGATATCGCCGACGACGCATTGCACCTGCTCCGTCACGCCGTTGCGGGCGGCGTTGGCCACGGCCGAGCTGACCGCGTCAGGATCGATGTCCAGCGCCAGCGCCCCGGACGCGCCCAGCTTCGCTGCCGCGATCGCGAGGATCCCGGATCCGGTGCCGATGTCGAGGACCCGCTCGAAGGGGCGGCACCGACTCGCGTTGGTCCTACTTGGGTAGAGCCCGTCGAGCAGCGCCAGGCAGCCTGCGGTGCTCCCGTGGTGTCCCGTTCCAAATGCGCGGCCGGGCTCGATCACGACGACGAGGCGTGCCGTGGGAGGGATGTTCCAGGGCGACGCGATCAGGAGCCGCGTCCCCACCTCGATCGGACGGAAGTGCGCCTTCCAGGCTTCGGCCCAGTTCTGGTCCGCGATCGGCAGTACCGAGGGTGGCCGACTGTCGATCGCGTAACCGAGCGCGCGAAGATCGGCGAGATACTCGGTGACCCGGGCGGCGAGGGGTTCGGGCGGGACGTCAGGAGCGAAGAATGCTCGGAGGACCGTGTCCTCGACGACGCCGAGCGCGCCCAGTTCCCAGGCGAGGTTGGTGAGCGCCTCGGAGACCTCTTCGGAGACTGGGAGGCTCAGCTCCCAGTACGGTGGGGCCTCAGCCACCGAACATCTTCTTGACCCAGCCGGCGTCGTCCTTCGTCGCCCGGTCGAGCTCCTCGAGCGCCTCCCGCTGCCGGGACGTCAGCTTGCGCGGCACCTGCAGCACCACCTGGTAGCACGCGTCGCCGTGACCGCGGCCGTGGAGCCGGGGCATGCCCTTACCCCGCAGGCGGAGCGTCTCGTTCGGCTGCGTGCCGGGTGGGATCCTGAGCTTCGCCGTTCCGGTCAGGACCGGGACCTCGACCTCGGCCCCCAGCGCGAGCTGGACGAACGTGAGCGGAAGCTCCGAATACAGGTCCGCGTCCCGGCGGACGAACCGTTCGTGCTCCGCGACGCGGACCAGGATATACAGGTTGCCGGGTGGCCCGCCCCGAATGCCGCCGCCGCCCTGGCCGGTGAGACGCACCGACGTTCCGTCCTCGATGCCGGCTGGAATCGTCACCGGAAGCACCCGATCGGCCCGCACCCGCCCCTCGCCGCGACAGGTCCGGCACGGGCTCGTGACGATCTCCCCCTCGCCGCCGCAGCGCGGGCAGGTTCGCCCGACCGTCAGAAGTCCTTGGCTGAACCGGACCTGCCCGCGTCCCTGACACGCCGGGCAGGTCTCGCGGCGGCTTCCGTCCTCGAGGCCGCTGCCCTCGCACGTCTCACACGTGTCGTATCGCGGCACCTCGATCTTGGTCTCCAGGCCGTTCGCGGCGTCCTCCAGGGAGATCTTGATCTCGTACTGGAGATCCTCGCCCCGGACCGCCCGGCTCTGCTGGCCGCGCCGACCTCCCGCGAAGAATCCCTCGAAGATGTCCTCGAACAGCGACCCGAAATCGGCGCCAAACCCGGCCCCGGGCGAGACGGTTCCGAAGCGATCGTACTGGGCGCGCTTGTCCGGATCGGAGAGGATCGCGTACGCCTCGTTGGCCTCCTTGAAGCGCTCCTCGGCGACGCGGTCGCCGGGGTTGCGGTCGGGATGGTGCTGCATTGCGAGCTGCCGGTAGGCCTTCTTCAGCTCGGCATCGCCCGCGGTTCGCGGCACTCCCAGGACCTCGTAGTAGTCGCGGGGCATCGCGCCTAGTGGTCGGACCCGCGAATCCGAAACGGCGCTCGAACCGCCCCGGCCCTCTGGAGGTGGCTGCGCCGACATGCGCTCAGCGCGGGGCGAGGTGGTGCACTCAACTGGGTTCGTCGCCGGCGCGGCTGGAGACGGCCACCATGGCGGGACGAAGGACTCGCCCGTTCAGGAGGTAGCCCGGCATCGTCTCGCTCACCACCGTGTTCTCGGGATGCTCGGCGCTGATGACCCGCGCGATCGCCTCGTGCCGCGTGGGATCGAACGGCATGCCGACGGCTGAGTATCGCTCGAGCCCATGCCGTTCCAAAGCTTTCAGCATGTCGCGCTGGATCAGAGCGACTCCCTCGAGCACCCCGGCGTCGGTGGTTCCGGCGCGGGCGGCCTCGAGCGCGCGCCCGAGGTTATCGAGGGCGGGCAGCAAGTCGCGAAGCACGCTCTCGTTGGCGTAGCGGACGTACTCGTCCCGCTCGCGCTGAGCCCGCCGCTTGGCGTTGTCCATCTCGGCCACGGCCCGCAGGTAGCGATCGTTCTTCTCGTCGAGCTCGCGGCGGAGCTGGGCGAGTTCCGTCGTGCCGGTGCCCGGAGCCGCGTTCGCGAGGGGCGGGTCTGTTGGGTCGCTCGATCCTTGGGGCGGATTGTCGACGTCGGAGGAATGCTCGTCCATGGCACCGACAGATTATAACAAGGCCGGCAGCGTGGCTTGCGGCGCACGCATCGCGCACCCGGGCCTCTCGACGCCGCTCCGCGTGTCTGCGGTCTTCCCCGCCGCCCTCCCAGCGCCCAGCCATGGGAAACGCTCGTCGCGCACGGGGCTGAACCAGGGTTGCGGCGTGCCTTGCTCGGGTAGGCCCGCCGGGCGCGGTGCCCAACCGTTTACGACGGGCCGGAGCTCGCCGAGCAGGGATCGACCGCCACGCTTCGATTCCGTCTGCTCCTTGCCCTGTCTCGCGAACAGCAGGGTACCAGGCGGGATCCGGTGCTGCCGAGCCTGGCCCTGGCGGCGGATGCCGACGGAGGGACGGGCACGCCAGTAACACCGGCATGCGTCGGATTCTTCGACGTTCGAGCGCCGATCTCGGAATCAGGGCTCGGCTCGCCTGCGGCTCGCCTCGCACTGCCACGCCGGCGCAATCCGACCGATGCATCGGAGGGGGCCGTCGAGCCCCACTCCGACAGACCTACGATGGGATGTACAGGTCGCGTCGCGCGCGTGCCAGCCGCTCGCTGATCCGTTGCGCCGTGTCGCTCACGATCGACATCACCTGTGGGTACGGCATCCGGCGCGGCCCGACGATGCCGAGGACGCCGACGACCTGACCCCGGTAGCTGTACGCCGACGTCACCAGCGTGCACTCCTGCAGCTCCTCGACGGGATTCTCCTCGCCAATTGTCACGCGGACCCCCTGGCCCCACCCAACGAGTCCGGTCAGCAGCTCGATCAGCCGGTCCTTTTCCTCGAACGTCCGCAGCATCTGCCGCAGCGCCCCGACGTCGAGGAACTCGGGATGATCGAGCATGTTCGTGGCGCCGCTGACATACAGCGTGCGCTCCTGCAGGATGCCCATGATCTGGTCCATCAGCGCCCCGGCCCGGACGCGGAGCGGATCGAGGACGCCCGCCGCCGGCGTCGCCGACTCCAGCACCTCCTGGACACTGCGGCCACGGACGCGGGCTGTGATCTCGCGCCCGATTTCGCGGACGTCGTCCCGCGTCAGGTTCGGCGGCGTGGTGAGCGCGCGCGCGGTCACCCAGCCCGCGTCGGTGACGATCAAGGCGAGGACGCGATCCTCCTCCAGCGGGAGCAGCTCGACCCGGGCGAGCACGGTGTGCCGGAGCGGCGGCGCGAGCAGCACCCCGGTGAAGTGCGAGCTTTCGGAGAGGCTGGCGGTGGTCTGCTCCATGAGCTGGTCGATGCCGGCGCGATCGCCCCGGTTGGCGCTCGCCGCCGGGGCCGCGGGGGTGGAGGGTCGGGGGAACGAGTCCACGTATAAGCGGTACGCCTTGTCGGTCGGCACCCGGCCGGCCGACGCGTGGGGCTGCGACAGATAGCCCATCTCCTCGAGGTCGGCCATCGCGTTCCGGATCGTCGCCGGGGACAGGGTCGGCATGTGCCGCTTGGCCAGGGCTCGGGACCCCACGGGCTCCGCCGAGTCGACGTACTCGCGGATGACCGCGATCAGGACCTGCCGGTGTCGGGCATCCATCGTGAGAGGAGCGATACCATACTCAGAGCAGTTCGACAAAGAGCGCGTCGGAGAGGATAAAGCCGGCCTCCGTCAGCCGGGCCCGATCGGCGTCAAGGGTCAGGAGTTGCCGGGCTCGCCACTCCTCGACGAGGGTCCGGAGGCGGGCGTCGGCGCCGGCGCACGCCACCAGCCAGGCGGCGGGCACCCCATCGCCGGTGCGGAGGCCGAGGATCACGCGCTCCGCCGTCTTCTGGCGCTCGCTGAGCCACTCGTGCTGCTCGACCGGGAGTCGGTCGCCCTCGAGCTGCCGGATGTAGCGCCCGACCGCTCTCGCATTACCGTACCGAAGATCTCCCAGGAAGCCGCAGGCGCCGGGCCCGAGCGCGACGTACTCGCGGTGCTGCCAGTAGAGCTGGTTGTGTCGGGAGCGGCAGCCGGGGAGCGCGTAGTTCGAGATCTCGTAGTGCTCGTAGCCCTCCGACCGCGCGAGCGACGCCAGCGCCCAGTACTGGGCGACGACGGCCTCTTCCGGCGGAAGCCCCGGGACCCCGGAGGATCCCCACAGACTGCCCTCGTCCAGCGTGAGGCCGTACGCGGAGAGATGATCGGGTCGCCAGCCGAGCACCGCTCGCACCGTGGCCTGCCAGCGGTCCGCGTCGAGGTCCGGGAGCCCGTACATGAGGTCGACGGAGAGCTGAGGAATCCCCGCTTGGCGGGCCGCGTCGAAGGCGGCGCGGGCCGCGGCCGCATCGTGCAGCCGGCCGAGGTGGCGCAGGATGGCGTCGTCGAGCGCCTCCACGCCGAGGCTCACCCTGGTGACGCCGGCGGCCCGGTACGCCTCGATGCGTCCGCGGCTCACGGTCTCGGGCGTGCACTCGACGGTGACCTCGGCGTCCGGGAGGATCGGGAAGCGGCTCCGGACTCGCGCGAGGAGCGCGGTCAGATCGTCCGGTTCGAGCAGCGACGGTGTCCCGCCGCCGAGGAAGATGGTCTCGAGCGTCACCCCCGGCGCCCACGACGCGGTGGCCACCAGGTCGATCTCCCGGTGGACCGCCGCCAGGTACCGTCCCAGGTCGCGCGCGCTATGCGGCGCAGTGGTGAACGAGCAGAAGTAGCAGCGCTTCACGCAAAACGGAACATGCACATACAGGCCCAGGGAGCGGAATCGGGGCGTCGCGCCCGCCAGCACGCCCAACTTCCCGGCGGTGCTCGCCTCCCCATCGCGACCGTCCAGGCCCTCTCCGACCTTTACGGAATCCAGTTGGCCAGCCGCCTCCATCTGAGCCAGTGACGATCGCTGTCCCAGGACCAGTAGATGAGGAACGCCTTGCCCTTGATCTTCTGGCGGGAGACGAAGCCCCAGTACCGACTGTCCTGCGAGTTGTCGCGATTGTCGCCCATGACGAAATACGAGTCCGCCGGCACCGGCGTGAGCTCGCAGCCGTACGCATAGCCGCAGTAGCCCGCGTCCTCGCCGCGGGGCAGCGAGGACGGCATTCTCTTGACATACGGCTCGTTCAGCGGCTGCCCGTTGACGTACACGGTCCGGCCCTTCACCTGCACCTCGTCACCGGGCGCGCCGATCACCCGCTTGATGAAGTCCCGCTTCTCGTCCTGCGGGTACTTGAAGACGACGATGTCGCCGCGGCGAGGCGCGCGGAGGCCGGGCAGGTGCCAGTCGGTGAACGGGACGGGCGGACCGTACAGGAACTTGTTCACCAGGATGTAGTCACCCACCAGGAGCGTGTCCATCATCGACCCGGACGGTATGGTGAAGGCCTGCACGACCAGCGTCCGGATCACCAGCGCCAGGAGCACCGCCACGACGATGGCCTCGGCATACTCGCGGACGAGCGACTTCTGCCGGCGGGCCGCCGTCACCGGCGGGGTGACGTCCGCGGTCTTCTCCTGGCCGTCCACGGTCAGCCCCGGAGGACCGACAGGAACGCTTCCTGCGGGACCTCGATCTTGCCGACCTGCTTCATCCGCTTCTTGCCTTCCTTCTGCTTCTCGAGGAGCTTCCGCTTGCGCGTGATGTCGCCCCCGTAGCACTTGGCGGTGACGTTCTTGCCCATCGCCTTCACCGTCTCGCGGGCGATGACCCGGCTGCCGATGGCGGCTTGAATGGCGACCTCGTAGAGCTGCCGGGGGATCACCCCGCGGAGCTTCTCGACCAGCGCCTTGCCCTTCTCGTAGGCCTTCTCGCGATGGACGATGATGGAGAGCGCATCGACCGGATCGCCGTTGAGCAGAATGTCGAGCTTGACGAGGTCCGACGGGCGGAAGTCGGCCAGCTCGTAGTCGAAGGACGCGTACCCCTTCGAGATCGACTTCAGCCGGTCGTAGAAGTCGACGACGATTTCCGACAGCGGGAAATCGAATTGGATGTGGACGCGCTGGCCGAGATACTCGAGCGACCGGTGCTCGCCGCGCTTGTCCTGCGCGAGTTTATAAATCGCCGTCATGAACTCGGTCGGCACGAAGACCGAGCTCCGCACGTACGGCTCCTCGATGCGGTCGATCCGGTCGGGCGGCGGCAAGCGGGCCGGGTTGTCCACCTCGACCACCTCACCCGCGGTGGTGACGACCTTGAACCGCACGCTGGGGGCCGTCACGATCAGCGAGAGGTTGAACTCGCGCTCCAGGCGCTCCTGCACGATCTCCAGGTGCAGCATCCCGAGGAATCCGCACCGGAAGCCGTAGCCAAGCGCCATCGAGGTCTCCGGCTCGAAGGACAGGGCGGAGTCGTTCAGCCGGAGCTTCTCGAGCGCGTCGCGCAGGCCCTCGTAGTCCGTGTCCTCGATCGGGTAGAGCCCGGCGAACACCATCGGCTTGGCGTCCCGGTAGCCCGGAAACGGCTCGGCGGTCGGGGTGAGCGCCTCGGTGATCGTCTCGCCGACCTTGGCGTCACCGACGCGCTTGATGGACGCCGTGAGGTAGCCCACCTGCCCGGCCGCCAGTTGCTCGACGGGCCGCATGTCGGGTGAGAAGACCCCGACTTGTTGGACCTCGTAGGAGCGACCATTGGACATCAGCAGGATCCGCGTGCCCGATCGTACGCGCCCATCGACGAGTCGCACGTAGACGACGACGCCCTGGTAGGAGTCGTAGAAGGAGTCGAAGACGAGCGCCTTCAGGGGGGCGTCCGGATCACCGGCCGGGGGCGGGATGCGGGTGATGATCGCCTCCAGCACCTCGGGGACGCCGGTCCCGTGCTTGGCCGAGATGGTGAGCGCCTCATCGCCGTCGAGGCCGAGCGCGGTCGAGATCTGCCGCCGGGTGCCCTCGACGTCGGCGGCGGGGAGATCGATCTTGTTGATGATCGGGACGATTGCCAGGTTCGCGTCGAGCGCCAGGTAGAAGTTGGCGAGCGTCTGGGCCTCGACCCCCTGGGCCGCGTCGATGATGAGCAGGGCACCCTCGCACGCGGCCAGGGACCGGGATACCTCATACGAGAAGTCGACGTGCCCGGGGGTGTCGATCAGATTGAGCGTGTATTCCGCCCCGTCCCGCGCGGTGTAGAGCAGCCGCACCGTGTGCGCCTTGATGGTGATCCCACGCTCGCGCTCGAGATCCATCGAGTCGAGCACCTGGTCGACGGCCTTCTTGGCATCCATGGTTCCGGTGAGCGCGAGGAGGCGATCGGCCAGCGTGGATTTGCCGTGATCGATGTGCGCGACGATGGAAAAATTGCGAATTCGGGCCAGCGCCACCGGCTCAGCATATCACGTCAGCAGGAGAGCCGGGCGCGCGGGCCCACCACCCCGCCGGACTCGAGCACGACGCCCGGACCAATGCGGGCCCCCTCGCCGATGCGCGCGTCCGCCCCGACGATGCAGTCGGAGAGAACGGCGTACGCCTCGACGGCGACGCATTCCCAGAGAACGGTCCCCTCGACCCGCGCCCCCGCCCCGACCCGGCAGCCGTCCCCGAGCACGGTGAGGGGGCCGATCACAGCGCCGGCCTCGACCGTGACGCCGGCGCCCAGGAGCGAGGGCGCGTGGAGGACCGCGGTCGGATCGATGCGCGCGCCGGAGCCGAGCCAGCAGCCGCGGCGACTCACGCCTCGCGGGGCTATCGCCGTGGCCACGCGGCCCTGCAGGAGATCCACCTGGGCGCTCCGGTAGGCCGCCGGGGTCCCGATGTCCCGCCAGTACCCGCCGAGCGCCACGCCGAAGCACGGGATCCCGTCGGCGACGAGGGCGGGGAAGAACTCTCGCTCGATCGACACCGGACGATCCGCCGCAATGCGCGCCAGCAGCTCCGCCTCGAGCACGTAGATCCCCGCGTTGACCATGTTGGTCGTGATCTGCTCCGGGGGTGGCTTCTCGATGAAGCGACGGATCCGTCCCTCGGCGTCGGTCTCGACGAGGCCGTAGCGGGTGGGATCGTCCACGGGCGTGAGGCCGATCGTCGTCTGCGATTCGCGCGCCGCGTGAAAGCGCAGGACGGCGCTGATGTCCGCGTCGGTCAGGATGTCGCCGTTCAGTACCACCAGCCGGCCCCGGACGAGATCCGCCGCGTTGCGCACACCGCCGGCGGTGCCGAGCGGCGTCGCTTCGGTGGCGTAGCGGAGCGCCACGCCCACGCGGGCGCCCGTTCCCATGGCGGCCCGCACGTCGTCGACCCGATACGAGCACGAGAGGATGATGTCGGTGACGCCGTGCTGGCGGAGCTGGGCGACCTGGTACTCGAGGAACGGCCGGTTGAGGAGCGGGACGATCGGCTTCGGGCGAGTGGTCGTGAGCGGGCGGAGGCGCGTTCCCTCGCCGCCGGCGAGGATTACGGCCTGGGTGTCCACGGTTCGGCTTCGGCAATGAGCATGATCGGGATGTCGTCGCGAATCGGGTACGCCTTCCGGCAGGCGGGACAGATGATGCGGGTCTCCTCGAACAGGAGGTTCCCCTTGCAGGCGGGGCACGCGAGAATCGCTTTGAGCTCGTCGTCGATCATCTGGCTCTCCCGAGCAGGCCGATCCCAACGGCGCATGTGCGCCGTTGGCTCGCTCCTCCCTGTGGCGCGTTACCCCATGGCGGCGGTCGTCGCTCCGCTCGCGCCTCGCACGCGGCGGCACCGAGGGCTACGGCTCGCCTCGCCCTGCATGCACCGGGGCTGCCTCGAGCGACCTGGGGGTTCTCCGTGTTCGGCTCGGGCGGTGGCCGCCGGCCGCCGCGGATGCTCAGCGGTGCAGACCGTTGCGGAAGAAGTCAAGCGTTCGCCGGAGACCCGCGTCAAGCGGGGTCGCCGGCGCCCAGCCGAGCAGCGTCTTGGCGTGCGAGGCATCGAGCGCGCTCCGGCGCTGCTCCCCCGCCCGCGGGGGACCGTGCGTCGGTCGAGGATTGACGCCGGCGAGCGCGGCCACGCGGCCGTACAGCTCGTTGACCGTTGTCTCGACCCCGGCCCCGATGTTCGCCACGCCGGTCGCGGCCGGCTGAGCGACGGCCTCGGCCGTCGCGTCGGCGACATCCTCGACGTAGACGTAGTCGCGGGTCTGATCGCCGTCCCCGTACACGACACACGGCTCCCCGGCCAACAGGTGGCTCGCGAAGATCGCGACGACTCCGGCCTCGCCCTGCGGATTCTGTCGCGGGCCGTACACGTTCGCGTATCGCAGCGCCAGGCACGTCGCCCCGGTGAGGGCGGCCCAGGCCGCGATGTAGCGCTCGCCGGCCAGTTTGGCGACGCCGTACGGCGACGCCGGGCGGAGCGGCTCGTACTCGGACGTCGGGATGGGGGCGCCGTCGCCATAGATGGCGCCGCCGCTCGAGGCGAAGACCACGCGCTTGACGCCGGTCCGGCGGCACTGCTCCAACAGCTGGAGGGTGCCGATGACGTTCACGCTCGCGTCGAACATGGGATCGAGGACCGACCGCCGGACGTCCATCTGCGCCGCCAGGTGGACGACGACATCGGGCCGCGCCTCGGCGAAGACGCGGCCGAGCCGGGCGCTGCGGATGTCGACGTGGTGAAGGCGCGCAACCGGGTTGACGAGCGCGAGCTGCCCCGTGCTGAGGTTGTCGACGATGTGGACCGGATGCCCGCGCGCGACCAATCGGTCGACGATGTGGGAGCCGATGAAGCCGGCGCCGCCGGTGACCAGGACGATCATTCGGCGGCGAGCTGCTCCTTGAACCACGCCATTGTCCGGCGAAGCCCGGTGTTAGCGTCGATGCGCGGTTCCCAGCCGAGGAGCCGGCGCGCCCGGCCGATATCAGGCTGGCGAACCTTCGGGTCGTCCTCGGGAAGCGGCTTGAACACGATCTCGCTCGGGGAGTCGCTGAGCCGGAGAACAAGCTTGGCGAGGTCGAGCAACGTCATCTCCTGAGGGTTGCCGATGTTGACCGGTTCGGTGATCGTCGAGCTCATCAGCCGCCGGATTCCGTCGACCAGATCCGAGATGTACTGGAACGAGCGGGTCTGCGAGCCGTCACCATAGACGGTGAGGGGGGCGCCGGTCAACGCCTGGGTCATGAACGTCGGGATCGCGCGACCGTCGTGGAGCCGCATTCGCTCCCCGTACGTATTGAAGATTCGGACGATCCGCGTGTCGACCCCATGAAACCGGTGATACGCCATGGTCATGGCCTCGGCGAAGCGCTTGGCCTCGTCGTAGACGCCGCGGGGACCGATCGGATTCACGTTGCCCCAGTATTCCTCGCGCTGTGGGTGGATCAGCGGGTCACCGTAGACTTCTGACGTGGAGGCCAGGAGGAATCTCGCGTGCTTCGCCTTGGCGAGACCCAGGGCTTTGTGGGTGCCGAGGGCGCCCACCTTCAGGGTCTGAATCGGCATCTCGAGATAGTCCCGGGGCGATGCCGGGCTCGCGAAGTGCAGCACGTAGTCGAGCGGGCCGTCCACGCTGATGGGCTCGGTGACGTCCCACCTGACGAACGAGAACCGGGCCGACGTCGAAAGATCGGCCAGATTGGCCATCGAGCCGGTCAGGAGGTTGTCCATGCAGATCACATCGTGACCCAGGCCGGCGAGAAACTCGCACAGATGCGAGCCGATGAATCCGGCTCCGCCGGTCAGGAGGATCCGCATGGTTTACAACGAGGGGACGACGGGCTTCCGGCCGATCGAGTAGTACTCGACACCGACGCGCAGCATGCGCTCGGGCTCCCAGAGATTCCGGCCGTCGAAGACCAGCGGGCGGCGCATGAGCACACGGAGCCGCTCCAGGTTGATAGCCTTGAACTCGTTCCACTCGGTGACCAGCACGACCGCGTCCGCACCCTCGGCGGCCTCGTAGGCCGACGACGCGTACCGGACAGACGCGGGCAGGACCGCGCGCGCGTTGTCGACCGCGACCGGGTCGTAGGCGCGGATGGTGGCGCCGGTCGCCCATAGGAGGCGGATCAGGTCGACGCTCTTGGCATCGCGGATGTCGTCGGTGTTCGGCTTGAAGGCCAGGCCGAGAACGGCGATGACCTTGTCCTCGAGCGGCGCCAGGACTTTCGTGATCTTCTCGACGAACTGCGGAACTCGCCTGCGGTTCACCTCCACGACCGCGCGCAGGATCCCGAAGTCGTGCCCGAGGCGGGCGGCGGTGTGAATCAACGAGTCCGTGTCCTTGGGAAAGCAGGAGCCCCCGTAGCCGAGGCCGGCGTTGAGGAAGGCCGGCCCGATCCGCGCGTCCAGCCCCACGCCCTTCGTAACCTGTGTCACGTCCGCGCCGGCCGCCTCGCAGACGTTCGCGATGGTGTTCATGAACGAGATCTTCAGCGCGAGGAAGGCGTTGGAGGCGTACTTGATCATTTCGGCCGAGTGCACGTCGGTGATGATCATCGGCCGTTCGAGGGGCGCATAGAGCTCCAGCAGGGTCATCGCGACCTGCTGCGAAGGCGCGCCGATCACGATCCGGTCGGGGCGGAGGGTGTCCTCGATGGCCGATCCCTCGCGCAGGAACTCGGGATTCGACACGACATCGAACGGAACGCGCTGGGTCTGGTATCGAAGAATGACGTCCCGGACGAAGTCGCCGGTGCCGACCGGGACGGTGGACTTGTTCACTACGACCATGTATCGGTCCATCGCGGCGCCGATACCCTTGGCCGCTTCTTCCACGGCGCTCAGATCGGTGTCCCCATCTGCCTTGGGCGGCGTCCCGACCGCGATGAACACGATCTCCGCCCGCCGCACGGCGCTGGCCAGGTCCGTGGTGAAGGACAGCCGCCCGTCGGCGGTGTTGCGGGCCACCATTTCTTCGAGCCCGGGCTCGTAGATCGGCATCCGGCCGGCCCGAAGGGCGTTGATCTTCCCGCCGAGCTTGTCGACGCAGGTGACCTCGTTGCCGAGATCCGCAAAGACCGTGCCCGTAACGAGCCCCACGTAGCCAGCACCAACGACGCAGATGTTCATGCGGAGCGCTCCACGCCACTATAGCAAAGCGCCCGTCAGAGACACAACGGCGCCCGACGCGCGGGCGCCGTTCAACGCTCAAACCTTCCCACCCAGCAGGCCTGCGCCGGGCGTCACCGCCACGCTCGAGTGGCCGTGTTCGGTCCTCGGTGCCAAGGATGCGCCGCGCTCCGCGGGATCGAGGGCGACAAGATCCAAGATCCTCTCCGGGGGGCGCCGAGACGGTTCCTGGCCAACTCCTCTTGCAGGTCGGCGAGTCATTCGTCTCGCTCGGCCGAGGCCCAACGGAAGAAGACAGCGGTGAACGCGACAAAGGGGACAGCCGTGCCCGGGATCCACATGATCAAGCCCCCCAGGCGTTGGTCCTCGAGCGGCGACAGGCCGGCCACCCGCGGCGCCGCGGAGTAGACGGAGTAGAGCGGCACGTCCGCCATGGTCACCAGCGCCGCTACCGCGGTCATCGGGATCCCCAGGAGAAACAGGTACAGCATCTGTGCCGGATACGACGCGCCCGGAAGGTCCGGGGCCGGCGACAGGATTGGCCACCAGGCGAGCGTCGCCGTCGACATGAGGGTGAGGTGCTGGAGGACGTGAAGCGGGTGCCACTCGAGCGCAGCGTTGTACGGCCCGGGCACGTGCCAGATCACCAGGACCGAGTTGTAGAGGACGAAGGCGATGGGCGCCCGGGTGAGCCGCCGGAGGATCGAGACCACGCCCGGGATCGTGAAGAGCGGCGCGATTCGCCCCGGCGTCAGCGACGAGAGGAGCAGCGGCGGGACCACCAGCGTCAGGAGCAGGTGCTGGACCATGTGGGCACTGAAGAGGTAGCGGTCGCTCAGGTCATGCAGGGGCCCGTTGAGCGCGCCGGCGAGGACAATGAGCGCCCCGAGCATGGCGAGCGAGCGGGCCGACCCCAAGCGCTCTTCGGCCCGACGCGTCGTCCAGACGTAGAGGGCAGCGAGCACGCCGAGACCGAGCCCCACGTCGGCATGCCACTCACCCATGCCATCACACCGGAGGGCCGAGCCGCGTCACTCTGGAGCCAGTCTGTGAGAACGGGACCGGACCCCTTCGCGCCCGTCCTCGTCAGCGGCGCTCCCAAACCAGTCCCCCAGGGTCCCCACTTCGAGGGTCGCCGGAGCAGGTCGGATCGTCCCGTCAGATGCGTCGAAGACGAGCGAGAGTTCCCCGACGGCCGCGCCCGGTATAGCCGCGTAACCGGCGAGGCGACCCCAGGTCTTCGGTATTCTTCCCACGACTCCTGATTTCGCGCTTTCGGACGGTGTCGGTGATGGCTCTGCGTACGTCACACCCTCCCACGCGCGGCCACGCATCAGCCCAAGGGCGAAAGCGGCTACGAGGAACCCGGGCAACGCGACCCGTCGCCGGTGAGCCCCTCCGGTACGACGCGAGGCCTCGCATCCTCGGGACGCGGTGGGCATCGATCGGCCAGCGTCCGCGCGGAGCCGGTCTACATGACCCCGGCGATCAGGGCGATCAGGGCCACGATGATCGCCATCGCGATCAGCAGCGGGCCCACGAAGAGGACGGAGAAGACGCGCGAGTCGTAGCGCAGGTGCATGAAGAAGAGCACGACGAGCGCGAACTTGGCGAGGGACAGGACGAGGAGGGTCGGGATCAGGATGGGCGTCAGCGCGCGGATGTAGGTGGCGGCGACTTCGATCACTGTCACCGCGGTCAGAACGAGCGCGACCGTGACGTAGGTGGCGGTGGTCGCGTGGGAGTCACCGTGAGCGGGGTCGGATGCGGGCTCGTTCAAGGCGGTCAAGGGATCAGATAGATGAGGGTGAAGATCACGATCCACACGATGTCGACGAAGTGCCAGTAGAGCCCCGCCACCTCGAGCTTGATGGCGTCGGTGACAAGGAGCCGCCCGCGGAGCGAGAGGATCGCGAGGGTCAGGAGCCAGATGACGCCGACCATGACGTGGCCCCCATGGAAGCCGGTCAGTACAAAGAACGTCGAGCCGAACAGGTTCTGCTGGAGCGTGAGCCCCTCGTGCACGAACAGCGCGAACTCGTAGACCTGGAAGCCGATGAAGATGAGCCCGAAGCCCACCGTACCGAAGAGCCACCGGCGCGCCCGCGCGTGGTCGCCGCGCTGCTGCGCGGCGAGGGCCAGGACCACGAGCAGGCTCGACATCAACAGGTCGAAGGTGCTCACCGTGGTGATCGGAATGCTGAGGATCTCGTGGGGGGCGGGCCCGACGACGCTCCGCCCCCGGTAGGCCATGTAGACCGCGATGAGCGTCCCGAAGAACATGCACTCCGACCCGAGAAAGGTCCACATCGCGAGCTTCCGGTGGTCGATCCCCATGACCCCGGTCTGGTGGGCGTGGGCCGGGTTCGCGTGGTGCTCGAGGGCGAAGCGGAACAGAGCCCAGGCGGCGCAGAGCGCGCCGAGCCCGACCACCCAGACGCTCGTGAGCGCGCCGGCGGCGGCCACGAGGATGCCGAGCGCGAGCAGGATGGGATAGTGGGACGGGCTCGGCAGATGAACGGGCTCCTCGCCAGTCGCCGGCGGGGGCGGCGCCGGCCGCTGGCCATGCCGGTCCCCGTGCTTCTCGCGCCAGAAGGTGTCCCGGGCGTAAACGGGCGGGAGCAGGGGGAAGTTCTCGGGCGGCGGCGGCGAGGTCGTTCGCCACTCCAGGGTCCGACCATCCCACGGGTCGTTTCCCGCCCGCGGCCCGCTCCGGAGGCTCTGCAGCGCCGCCGCCAGCAGCACCAGGAACGAGACCCCCAGCACGAACGCGCCCACCGTCGAGAACAGGTTCCAGAACCCCCAGCCGTTCTCGGCCCCGTAGGTGTAGATGCGCCGCGGCATGCCGATCGCGCCCAGGTAGTGCTGCGGGAAGAAGGTCATGTTGAAGCCGACGAAGAAGAGCCAGAACTGGACCATCCCGAGCGGCTCGCGGAGGAGCCGGCCCGTGATCTTGGGCCACCAGTAGTAGAGCCCGGCCAGGAGCCCGGTGATGCTCCCGCCGATCAGCACGTAGTGGAAGTGGGCGACCACGAAGTAGCTGTCGGTCTGCTGGAGGTCGACCGGCGGCGACGCGTGCATGATGCCGGACAGCCCGCCGATCGTGAAGAGCGCGATGAACCCGACCGCGTAGTGCATCGCGGTCGTGAAGCGGATCGAGCCGCCCCAGAGGGTGGCGAGCCAGTTGAAGATCTTCACGCCGGTCGGCACCGCGATGATCATCGTCGCGATGGCGAAGGCCGCGTCGGCGACCGGCCCCATGCCGGTCGCGAACATGTGGTGGCTCCACACCCCGAAGCCGAAGAGGCCGATCAGCACTCCCGAGTAGATGACGACGGGCGCGCCAAACAGCGGCTTGCGGGCGAACGTCGGCAGCACCTCCGACACGATTCCCATCGCCGGCAGGATGAGGATGTACACCTCGGGGTGACCGAAGATCCAGAAGAGGTGCTGCCACATGTGCAGGTCGCCGCCCGCCGCCACGTCGTAGAAGTGGGTGCCGAAGAAGCGGTCGAACATCAGGAGGATCAGGCCCACGGTGATCGGCGGGAAGGCGAGCAGGATCAGGAACTGCACCACCAGCGTCATCCACACGAACACCGGCATGCGCATCAGCGTCATGCCCGGCGCCCGGAGGTTCAGAATCGTGACGACGAAGTTGACCGCGGCCAGCATCGACGAGACGCCGAGCACCTGGAGGCCGAGGGTCCAGAAATCGACGCCCGCGCCCGGCGAGTAGGGCCGGAGCGTGAGGTTCGCGTACCCGAACCAGCCGGCGTCAGGGGGTGCCCCGGCCAGGAAGCTCGCGTTGAGCAGGAGACCGCCGGCCAGGAAGATCCAGTAGGAGAGCGCGTTCAGCCGGGGAAACGCGACGTCGCGCGCGCCGATCAGGAGCGGGATCATGTAGTTGAAGAACGCGGCGCTGGCCGGCATGACGGCCAGGAACACCATGGTGGTGCCGTGCATCGTGAAGAGCGCGTTGTAGAACTCGGCGCTGACCACGCGGGCGTTTGGCTGGGCGAGCTGCAGCCGGATCAGCAGCGCCTCGATCCCACCAATCAGGAAGAAGGCGAAGGCCGAGCCGCCGTACAGGATGCCTATGCGCTTGTGGTCAACGGTGGTGATCCAGCTCCAGAGCACGCCCGGCGCGGCGGCGTCCCTCGCCTGGTGGCCGACCCCGGCGTGGCGGTGCGCGATGACGACGCTCGTCTGGCTCACGACCGCTATTTCAGGCGGAGGAGATAGGCGGCCACGGCACGGGCCTCGCGCTCGCTCAGCCCGAGTGCGGGCATCTTCACGCCGGGCTTGATCGCCGCTGGGTCTAGGATCCACGCGGTCAGGTTCTCGAGTGTGTTGGGGAGGATCCCCGCCGCCAGGCTCTTGCGGCTCCCCACGTGCGTCAGGTCCGGCCCGATGAGCCCCGCCGACACACCGCGGATCGCGTGGCACCCGACGCACGCGCTCCGCGCGTAGATGGCCGCACCCTCCGCGACCTCCCCGGCGACCGCAGCCACCGCCTGCTGGGCCGTCACCCAGGCCTGCCACGTCTCCTCGGTGTGGACGACGGCGACCATCCGCATATTGGCGTGGGAGATGCCGCAGAACTCGGCGCATTGTCCCGGGTACTCGCCCGGGGTGTCGGGCGTGAACGTCAGCCGGTTCGGCCGGCCCGGAACCACGTCGCGCTTGCCGCCGAGCTGAGGCACCCAGAAGCTGTGAATGACGTCGGGACCTTCCAGGTCGAGCACGGCGGTCCGGCCCACCGGCAGGTGCAGCTCGTTGGCCGTCGCGATCTTCAGACCCGGATACTCGAACTCCCACCACCACTGCCGCCCGCGCACGGTGACCTCGAGCGCGTCGGCCGGCCGGGCGCCGCTCTGCGTCCGGAAGATGATCTGGATGGTGGGGATCACGATCATCAGGAGCACGAGGGCGGGGGCGATGGTCCAGCCGATCTCGAGAAGGCTGTGGCCGCGGATCTGTCGGGGGAGCCCGGGCTGGCCGCGGTCGCGGAACCGGATGATGGCGGCGAGCAACGCTGCGAATACCACGATGAGGATGACGGCGCAGACCCACGTGATGAGGGCGTACACCTCGTTGACGGCGCGCCCGACGTCCGAGCGCGCCGTGATGGTGCTCATGGGTGTGTCCCACATCTTCCTGGAAGATAGGCCAACATCCCGCCACTGGCAACCGGAGAAGATCTCGACGATCGTCGGAGCGCCGCGTGGCTATCGTGGTCGCCGCGGCACGCGCGCGCTCACCCGAGGAAGTCGCGCGCGAACGCCTTCAGGTGCGCGAGCCTCGAGCCGAAGGCGGATGCGACGATCCGGCCCTGCAGTTCCCAGGTCACGCCGTGTCCGCCGACCATGAGTGCCCGTGACACGCGCCGTGGCTCGCTCTCACGTCCGGGGATACTCGTCGACGAAGCCTGACCATAACTCCGCTCTAAGGCCGGTCCCCCCGAGCTAGGCCGATTCGCCTGGTAGGCGATTTTTTGTTGGGGTACAGTCTGGTTTGTTGTACAAAATCCAGTATGCCCTCCGAGCGTCACACG